>JGI20166J26741_11980029_pt1 | contig 19487 bp, 13 predicted proteins | sample TergutCu122P5_FD_26741 | JGI IMG/M metagenome (IMG submission 26741)
CGGAGCGTGAGCACGCTCGTCGCCAGGCGGTGGGGCAGGGACGTGTCGGGGACGCTGACGTGCCACATGGGTTCTCCTTCGTGCCGGCTCCATTGTGACGGCGCCGCTCCCGGGCGGCCTGTCCGGACCTGGGGCCGGCCGGTCGGCCCTGCCGGTCGGCTAGTGTGTCGCCGCAGGAAGCGAAGAGGACGGATCATGGGCACGTCGACGATGGTGGAGCGGCCGCATGCCCTGGCGGCCGAAGCGGTGCTGGCCGGCCTGGGGAGCACGCCGGACGGGTTGAGCGGTGCCGAGGCGGCGGCCCGGGCCGTCCGCGACGGCCCCAATGCGCTTCCCGAGCCACGCCCGGATCCGGTCATCCTGCGGTTCGGACGACACTTCGCGGACATCCTGATCTACATCCTGCTGGCAGCCGGCGCCCTGAAGGCCGCGCTCGGCGAATGGGTCGACTTCGGAGTGATCCTGGGGGTGGCGGTGGTCAACGCCGCCGTCGGGTTCATCCAGGAGGGGCGGGCGACCCGGGCCCTCGCCGGCATCCGGGCGATGCTGTCAAGCGACGCGGAGGTGCGCCGCGACGGCGTCTGGACGCACGTGGAGGCGCAGGCTCTCGTCGTCGGCGACATCGTCCGCGTCGGGCCGGGCGGGCGCGTGCCCGCGGACCTGCGCGTGATCGAGGCGTCCAACCTTCGCGTCGAGGAGGCGGCACTGACGGGGGAGTCCGTCCCGTCGTCGAAGGGGCCCGACCCGGTAGCGCCGGACGCAGCCGTCGGCGACCGGGCGTCCATGCTGTATTCGTCGTCGATCGTGAGCGGGGGGAGTGGCGTCGGCGTGGTCGTCGCCACGGGTCAGCGGGCCGAGATCGGACGTATCCAGGCGATGCTGTCCGACGTGGACGACCTCAGCACGCCGCTGTCCCGCCAACTGGCGCGCTTCGGCACCCAACTCGCCTTGATGATCGCGGCGATGGCCGTGGTGATGGCCGTGATCGGCAAGCTGGGTCACCGGATGCCGTTCAACGACCTGACATCGGCGGTGATCGCGTTCGCGGTGTCGGCCGTGCCCGAAGGCCTGCCCGCGCTCGTGACGATCACCCTGGCACTGGGGGTGCGGCAGATGGCTCGCCGGCAGGCCATCGTGCGGCGCCTCGGGGCGGTGGAGACGCTGGGTGCGGTGACGCGGATCTGCTCGGACAAGACGGGTACCTTGACCTCCGGTGAGATGACCGTGCGCCGGGTCGTCACGCGCGAAGGCGTGTACGAGGTGTCGGGTTCGGGCTACGCGCCGACGGGCGGCATCACGCGCGACGGCGCGCCCGCCGGACCGGACGACCATCCGGACCTGGCGGTGTTCGTCGAGGTGAGCGGCGCCCCGATCAACGCGGTGGTCGCACCATCGGACGGGGGCGTCTGGACGCTCGTGGGGGAGCCGACCGAGGGTGCCCTCCGGTGCCTCGGGCTGAAGGCCGGCTGGGACGACGCGTCCTACCCACGTCTGGCGGCGCTTCCGTTCGACTCGGCGCACAAGTACTCGGCCAGCCTGAACGAACTTCCGGACGGAACTCGCCTGGTCTGCGTCGTGGGCGCCCCCGACCGGCTGCTCGGCCGGTGCGCCGCCGCTGGGGACGAGATCGCCTGGTGGGAGGCGCAGATCGAGGCCCAGTCGGGACGCGGGCTGCGCGTGCTGGGGGCCGCGTTCGCGACGGCCCGGCCGGACGAGCCGACGATCGACCACGACGACCTGACCGGCTTGAGCTTCGCCGGGCTCGCCGCGATCGCCGATCCGCCGCGCCCCGAGGCCGTGACGGCGATCGCCACGTGCCACTCCGCCGGGATCGGTGTGACGATGATCACCGGCGACCATGCGGGGACGGCGCAGGCCGTGGCGGCCGAGATGGGCATCATCGCCGGCGAGGAGGCGTCGTCGGTCGTGACCGGTGCGGCGATCGAGTCCGCGAGCGAGTCCGCGCTGCGTCGACTCGTGGCCCGGGCCCGTGTGTTCGCGCGCACGTCCCCCGAGCACAAGTTGCGGCTCGTCCGAGCCCTGCAGGCCGGCGGCGAGGTCGTCGCGATGACCGGGGACGGCGTGAACGACGCCCCGGCGCTGAAGCAGGCCGAGGTGGGCGTCGCGATGGGAATCAAAGGCACCGAGGCGACCAAGCAGGCCGCGGATATCGTGCTGGCCGACGACAACTTCGCGACGATCGAGTACGCCGTGGAGGAGGGGCGTCGCATTCACGACAACCTCCACAAGTCCGTGCTGTTCCTCCTGCCGACGAACGGCGCCCAGGCGCTGGTCGTCCTCGCGGCGATCGTGTTCGGATGGACCCTGCCGCTCTCGCCCCTCCAAATCCTGTGGGTGAACCTGGTGACGGCCGTGACGCTGTCGCTGTCCCTGGCATACGAGCCGGCGGAGCCGGACATCATGACCCGCCCGCCGCGACCCGCGGACGCCCCGCTCGTCGGCCGAGCCGACGTGGCCCGCATCGCCCTGCCGTCGCTGGCGATCGCCGGCGTCACCTTGGCGGCGTTCTGGTGGGCGCGCGCGCACGGCTTTGCCGTGCCACAGGCCCAGACCTGGGCGGTGACCACGCTCACCCTGGCCCAGGGGGCGTACCTGTTCAACGCGCGGTTCCTGCGCGAATCCAGCCTGCGGCGCGAGGCGCTCGTCGGCAACCGGGTCGTGTGGGTGAGCGTGGGTGTGCTGGTCCTCGCACAGGCTGGATTCGTCTATCTGCCGTTCATGCAGGCCGCATTCTCCTCGGCGGCTCCCGGCGTGCTCGGCTGGGTTGTTCCCGTCGGTCTCGGCGTGGTCGTGTTCGCCGTGCTGGAGGGGGTGAAGGCCGTCCTCAACCGCTGGTGGCCGCTTCCGGCGTGACATCGCGGCGCGGCACGCGATGCGTCGCCAGGTCGCTCATGGCGTGCGTCGCAGGGAAGATGGCCCGCGCCTCGGCCTCCAGCGCGGCCGTGGCCGCCTCGTCGTAGCGGGCACTGAGGTGGGTCAACAGCAGCGTGCCCACACCGGCCTGGGCAGCGATCCGGGCCGCGTCGGTGCAGGTCGAGTGGCCGTAGCGCGCGGCAAGGTCGGCCTCGGCGCCGGCGTAGGTGGACTCGTGGACCAGGACGTCCGCGCCGCGAGCCAGATCGATGGTCGCCGGCGTGGGGCCCGTGTCGCCCGTGATCGCGAGTGTGCGGCCGGGCCGGGCGGGCCCGATCAGATCCCGGCCGTCGATCGTCCGGCCGTCGGGCAGGGTCACGCTCGTGCCCGCCTTCAGCGCGGCGAGCCACGGCCCGGGGGTGACTCCGAGGTCCGCCACGCGTTCGGCCCGGAGGGCGCCCGGCCGGTCGTCCTCGGCGAGGCGGTAGCCGAAACTGGGGACGCCGTGGGCCAGAAGCCGGGTCGACACGGTGAACCCGTCCGCGTGGAACAGCGTCTGGTGGTCGGCGATCTCGGTGATGTCCAGCGGGTAGTCGAGGTGCGTGCCGGACAGGCGCAACGCCGTGGTCACGAACTCGTCCAGGCCGGGCGGGCCGTACAGCGCGAGCGGATCGCGCGCCGTCTGGAACGAGCGCGTGGACAACAGCCCGGGCAGGCCGAACAGGTGGTCGCCGTGCAGATGCGTGATGAAGACGCGGCGGATACGGCGCGCCGACAGGCCCGTGCGCATCAGCTGCACCTGGGCGCCCTCGCCGGCGTCGAAAAGCCAGACCGGGCCGCCGAGGTCGAGGGCGAGACTGGCGACGCCGCGGGCGCGCGACGGCACACCCGCCCCGGTGCCGAGGAAGATCAGCCGCATGGGTCCTCCTGTCGTGTGTGCGCGCGCGCCCCGCCTGTCACGACCAGTCTAGGAACGTTCGTCCGGCAGGCCGAGTGCGTCTCCACGCTCGGCAGGCCGCTAGACTGAACCCCACACCGGCGAGCGGGGGTGCGCATGGCCACTGACGTGAGTCACCTGGAGACCACGACAGTGCCCGAGCGCGGTTCGGCGACGAACCGTGTCACTGGCGGTCCGGAGCAGCCCCGGTTGCGGATGCGCCAGCGTCTGGCGCGGCTCGGGGCGGTGCGGTCGCCACAATCGGCGGTGCTGGACCCGCTGCTGTCGATCGTGCGCTCGACGCATCCGAAGGCCGATCTGGAACTCATCTCCCGCGCCTACCGCACCGCCGAGCACTACCACACGGGCCAGACCCGCAAGAGCGGCGACCCGTACATCACCCATCCGCTGGCCGTCGCGTCGATCCTCGCCGAACTGGGCATGACGGAGACGACGCTGTGCGCCGGGTTGCTGCACGACACAGTCGAGGACACGTCGTACACGCTGGAGCAACTCCGGGCGGACTTCGGCGACGAGATCGCGCTGCTCGTCGACGGCGTGACGAAGCTCGACAAGATCCAGTACGGCGATTCGGCCAAGGCGGAGACGATCCGGAAGATGGTCCTGGCGATGAGCCGCGACATTCGCGTGCTCGTGATCAAGCTGGCCGACCGGCTGCACAACATGCGCACGATCGGCTATCTGCAGCCCGACAAGCAGCAGCGCATCGCCCGGGAGACCCTGGAGATCTTCGCCCCGCTGGCACATCGCCTCGGCATGAACGCCATCAAGTGGGAACTGGAGGATCTGGCGTTCGCGACGACCCAGGCGAAGATCTACGACGAGATCGTGAGCCTGGTCGCGCAGGCGGCCCCGGAGCGGGAGCGGCAACTGTCGATCGTCGTCGAACAGGTCAACGCCGACCTGGCGAAGGCGGGCATCAAGGCGACCGTCTACGGCCGTCCGAAGCACTACTACTCGATCTACCAGAAGATGGTCGTGCGCGGCCGCGAGTTCAAGGACATCTACGACCTCGTGGGCCTGCGCATCCTCGTGGCGACGCCGCGCGACTGCTACGCCGCGCTCGGCGTGATGCACGCGCGCTGGACGCCGCTACCGGGCCGGTTCAAGGACTACATCGCCCTGCCGAAGTACAACATGTACCAGTCGCTGCACACGACGGTGCTCGGCCCCGGCGGGCGTCCCGTCGAACTGCAGATCCGTACCAACGACATGCACCGCCGGGCGGAGTACGGCGTTGCCGCGCACTGGAAGTACAAGCAGAACCCGAACGCAACGACCGGGGCCGCCGACCCGGCCCTCGAGCTCGCGTGGGTGCACCAGCTCACCGCGTGGACGCGCGAGTCGGACGATCCGGGGGAGTTCCTCGACTCGTTGCGCTACGAGATCAACTCCGCGGAGGTGTACGTCTTCACGCCGAAGGGCGACGTGATGGCGCTGCCGACGGGGGCGACGCCGGTGGACCTGGCCTACGCCATCCACACGGAGGTCGGCCACCACTGCATCGGCGCCCGCGTGAACGGGCGGATGGTGCCGCTGGAGTCGAAGCTCACCAACGGCGACCAGGTCGAGATCCTCACGAGCAAGGCCGAGAACGCCGGTCCCAGCCGCGACTGGCTCGGCTTCGTCGCCAGTCCGCGCGCGAAGCAGAAGATCCGCGGCTACTTCACGAAGGAACGCCGCGAGGAGGCCATCGAGGCGGGCAAGGACGCGCTCGCGCGGCAACTGCGCAAGACGGGCCTGCCGCTGCAGCGGCTGTTGACGCTGGAACACCTGACGGCCGTCGCCGACGGCTACAAGCTGGCCGACGTGAACTCGCTGTACGCGGCCCTCGGCGAGGGGGCGCTCGGCGCGCCGGGCGTCGTGCAACGGCTCGTCGCGACCGAGGGCGGCCTGGAGGAGGCCGTCCACGAAAACCTGGAGGACTCCCCGCAGCTGGCCCGGGAGGTGCTGCGCCGCCAGCGCGGCGACGCGGGTGTCGTCGTGGACGGCGGCACGGGCATGTGGGTGAAGCTGGCCCGCTGCTGCACGCCGATGCCCGGGGACGAGATCCTGGGTTTCATCACGCGGGAGAACGGTGTGTCGGTGCACCGACTCGACTGCACGAACGCGAAGAGCCTGCTGGCTCAGCCGGAGCGCCTCGTCAAGGTCGAGTGGTCGCCGACCGCGGCGAGCCGCGCCGCCGGGTACCTCGTGTCGGTACAGATCGAGGCGCTCGACCGGCCGGGCCTCCTGTTGGAGGTGACGCGCTGCCTGGCCGAGTTGCGCGTGAACATCGTGAGCGCGACCATGAACACCAGCAAGACCCGCATCGCTCGCATGAAGTTGACCTTCGAGGCGTTCGACCCGAAGCACCTGCAGCACGTCATTTCGCAGGTGCGCAAGCTGCCGGGCGTGTACGACGCGTTCCGCGTGCGTACCTGATCAGGGCTCGCCGGGCGGCAACACGAGGGTCCAGGCGTCCACCGCAGGCGTGCGGGGAGGGACGGCGTAGTTCGTTGTCGTCGGCCTGTCCAGGGTTGCGCGGGTGAAACCCAGCCTGGCCAGGAAGGCCTGCCCCGGTTCCCAGTCGCGCGGGCAGGAGGCGCGGACCGACCGGAATCCGCCGTCCCGGGCGAGGCCGAGGCCGATCGCGGCCGCCCGCGTCGCGATGCCGCGGCGCGCCTGTCCGGGGCCCACCATGAACAGGCCCGTGGTGAGCACGTCCGGCGCGGGCCAGCCCACGAGCGCGTCGCACACCCCCACCACCGCCTCACCCGAGGTGATGACGAGCAGCCGCTTGGCGTCCAGGCTCGCACCGTCGGGCAGGGCGTAGAAGAGGCTCTGCAGGTCGCCACCCTCCGGGAAGTACCCTGTTGCCGCGAGCATGTAGTCCTCGGCGGCCAGGAGGATCGCCAGCACGGCATCGGCGTCCTCCAGGGCGAACTCGCGCAGGCCGACCTCACCGGTCGCGATGTCCCGGCTTGTCGCAGGGCGGTCCATGGCGCCAAGCCTAGCGGATCGCGCCGTTGGCGTCAGGCCACCACCACGCGGGGACGGGCGTCCCCCGCGGGGGGCTCCCAGGTCGCGGCATCCGCGTCGACCTGCGCACCGGAGCGGATGTCCTTCACCTGGCCGCTTTGCCCGCCGAACCAGACGAACGGGATGCCGCGCCGGTCGGCGACCCGGATTTGCTTGCCGTACGCGGCCGCGTTCGGTGACACCTCGCACGCCACACCCCGGGCGCGCAGGGCGGCGGCCACGCCGTCGGCGGTGCCGCGCGTCTCCTCGGCGTCGACGGCCACGAGCACGGCCGACGGCACGGGCCGGGTCGCGCCGAGCGTGCCCTTGGCGATGAGCGGGGCGAGCACGCGCGTGATGCCGAACGAGATGCCCACACCTGGGTACGTCTGCCGCCCGTCGCTCGCCAGCGAGTCGTAGCGGCCGCCGGCCGCGATCGTCCCCAGGCTGGGGTAGTCCGGCATGACGACCTCGAAGACGCTGCCGGTGTAGTAGTCCAGGCCACGCGCGATGGCGAGATCGGCCACGATGCGCCCCGGGAAGCGCGCCGCGACACGCTCCATCAGCCCGGCCAGTTCGTGTAGTCCGGTCTCCAGCGTTTCGTTGGACACGCCCAACGCCCGGACCCGCTCGATGAACGCCTCGTCGGGCGTCGCGATCGAGGCCAACGCCAGGACGGCGTCGATCTGACCGGCCGACAGGCCCAGCGCCGCGAGCATCGCCGAGACCCCGTCCGGCCCGATCTTGGGCAGCTTGTCGACCGCCTGGATCACGGCGAGGGGATCGGCCACGCCGAGGTCCCCGTAGAACCCCTGGGCGAGCAAGCGGTTGTTGGCGTGCATCACGACACTCGGCAGTCCCAGGTCGTCGTGCAGGCGCTCGAGCACCTCCAGCATCACCAGCACCACCTCGGCGTCGTGGTGCGGCGCCAGCGCGCCCTGCCCGACGATGTCGATGTCCGCCTGCCAGAACTCGCGATAGCGGCCCTCCTGGGGCCGCTCGCCCCGCCAGCAGGGCTGGATCTGGTAGCGGCGGAACGGGAACGCGAGCCGCCCCGCGTTCTCCAGGACGTAGCGCGCGAACGGGACGGTCAGGTCGTAGTGCAGACCCAGCTCGTCCGTGGCGTCCTCGGCGGCGTGGAGCCGCCGGACGACGTACACCTCCTTCGTGATCTCGCCCTTGCGGGCCAGCTGGTCCAGCGGCTCGACGGCGCGGGTCTGGATCGGGGCGAAGCCGTGCAGCTCGAACGTCTCGCGCAGCATGTCGACAACCCGCTGCTCGACGATCCGGCCGGCCGGTGTGTACTCGGGATAGCCCGACAACGGGGCGATGCGGTTGCTCACAGCGATGAACCCTCCAGGACGTCACGTTGCAGGTATGGGTTGACGGCCCGCTCGCGGGCCATGGTCGTGGCCGGTCCGTGCCCCGGTAGCAGCCGGGCGTCGCCGGGTAGGAAGGAGACGACGTCGCGCAGCGTCGCGAGCATGACCCGGGAATCGCCGCCGGGCAGGTCGGTCCGCCCGATCGAGCCGGCGAACACCACGTCGCCGCACAGGATCAGCGGGCCGGCGTCGTCGTCCAGCCGCGCCAGCACGGATCCGGGCGTGTGCCCCGGTGCGGGCGTGATCGACAGGCGCAGGCCGGCCGCCTCGATCCCACCCCCGTCCGCCAGGTCCACGCGGTGCTCCGGGGCAGGCAGCGCGTCCTCGCCGAGCAGGTCGGCCAGGTACGGCGCCCACTGGGTACCGAGGCCGGCCGAGGGACGGGTCAGCATGTAGTCGTCGGCGCCGTGCATCCACAGCGGCGCGCCGAACCGGTTTGCGAGGCGTGCGGCGTCGCCGATGTGGTCGACATGACCGTGGGTCGCGAGCACCCCCGCGAGACCCCACCCCTTGTCGGCAAGCATATGGATGACCGGTGCCTGGGCATCGACCCCGGGGTCGACGACGATGGCATCCGGGCTGTCGTCGGCCCGGAGAACGTAACAGTTCGTCTGCCACGGGCCGACCTGAAATGACGCGATGAACACGTTCGCCAGTTTATCGGGCAAGATAGGAGCATGAGTGATGCAGCCGGTCCGGCCGCTTTCGGCCGCGTCGAGCCTGATGGCACCGTCTTCGTACGTACGTCCGAGGGGGAGCGTCAGGTGGGTCAGGTTTCCGACGTCGGACCAGACGAGGCGATGGCGTTCTTTGTGCGCCGCTTCGAGGGGCTGCAGGGCGAGGTGTCGCTGCTGGTCCAACGGATCGGCGCGGGTGCGCTGAGTCCCGAGGAGGGGCGCAAGGCCATCGCGAACCTCAAGAAGACCATCCCGACGGCCAACGCGGTGGGCGACCTGGAGGGGCTCGTCGCGGAACTGGACGCGCTGGTCCCCATGGTGGACGAGCAGTCGGAGGCACGCAAGGCCGAACGGGCGCGGCTGGTCGAGGAGGCCCGGGCCGCCAAGGAGGCCATGGTGGCCGAGGCCGAGCAGCTGGCCGCCGGCACGGACTGGCGCGGCGGCGTCAACCGGTTCCGCGTGCTCCTCGACCGCTGGAAGGCGCTGCCGCGCATCAACAAGTCCACCGACGACGAGTTGTGGCACCAGTTCAGCGCGGCCCGCACGACGTACACGCGCCGTCGCAAGGCGCAGTTCGCGGAGTGGAGCGAGCAGAACGAGTCGGCGAAGTCGGCCAAGGAGGCGATCATCGCCGAGGCCGAGGCCCTGGCGGATTCGACGGACTGGGGTGGGACGTCGGCGGCGTTCCGTGACCTGATGACGCGCTGGAAGGCGGTCGGCCCGGCCGATCATGCGTCCGACGAGGCGTTGTGGCGCAAGTTCCGGGGGTTGCAGGACCGTTTCTTCGATGCCCGTACCGCCGCCCACGCCGAGCAGGACAACCAGTTCAAGGCGAACCTGGCCGGCAAGGAGGCGCTGCTGGAGGAGGCGGAGCGCACGCTGCTGCCCGTCACCGATGTCCAGGCGGCCCGCACGGGTCTGCGCGAGATGCTGATCAAGTACAACCAGTTCGGCATGGTGCCCCGCTCGGCGATCCACTCGCTGGATTCGCGTCTGCGCTCCATCGAGGATCAGATTCGCAGCGCGGAAGAGGAGCAGTGGCGCCGCAGCGACCCGCAGGCCCGCCGGCGTGCCCAGGACACCGTCGACATGTTCACGGCGCAGATCGACAAGCTCGCCAAGCAAGCCGACACGGCCGAGGCCAAGGGCGACGGCAAGCGTGCTTCGATGCTGCGCGAGTCGATCAAGACGTACTCCCTGTGGCGTGACCAGGCCGCCAAGGCCCTGGACGAGTTCCGCGCCTGAGGTTGTGTGGCAGCCGCGCCTAAGTCGGCCTCGCGCGGCACGGTACACTGGCGTGCGTTGCGCCGCGCCGTCTACGCGGGGCAGGACAAGGCGAAAGGGGCCGTACATGTTGCGCACGAGGCTGGCCGGAGAGCTGGGTAAGGCTGACATCGGGGCGGAGGTGACCCTCGCCGGCTGGGTGGACGCCCGGCGCGACCACGGCGGCGTGGTGTTCATCGACGTGCGGGACACGTCCGGGATCACCCAGTGCGTGTTCCGCGAGCACCTGGTCGAGACCCTCGGCGCCCACAAGCTGCGCAACGAGTTCTGCGTGCAGGTCAGGGGCATCGTCGAGGCCCGCTCGGAGGACACGATCAACCCGCTCATGCCGACCGGCGAGGTCGAGATCGTCGTGGCGGCACTGACCGTGCTCAACCCGGCCGCCCCGTTGCCGTTCCCGGTCGACGACCGCGCCACCGTCGGCGAGGACGCCCGCTTCCGCTATCGCTACCTCGACCTGCGCCGTCCGTCCCAGGGCAATGGCCTGAAGCTGCGGGCGAAGGTCAGCCAGGCCGCGCGGCGCGTCCTGGACGCGCACGGGTTCGTCGAGATCGAGACGCCGACGCTGACCCGGTCGACGCCCGAGGGCGCGCGCGACTTCCTGGTGCCCGCGCGGCTCAGCCCCGGCAACTGGTACGCGCTGCCGCAGAGCCCGCAGCTGTTCAAGCAGCTGCTCATGGTCGCCGGGATGGACCGGTACTACCAGATCGCCCGCTGCTACCGCGACGAGGACTTCCGGGCCGACCGGCAGCCCGAGTTCACCCAGCTGGACGTCGAGATGAGCTTCGTCGACCAGGACGACGTGCTCGCGGTCACCGAGGAGGTCGTCCAGGCCATCTGGGCGCTGATCGGCTACGACCTGCCGCTCCCGCTGCCGCGGATGACGTGGCACGACGCGATGGACCGGTTCGGCTCCGACAAACCCGACCTGCGGTTCGGGAACGAGCTGACCGAGCTGACCGCGTACTTCGCCGACACGCCGTTCCGCGTGTTCCAGGCGCCGTACGTCGGGTGCGTCGTCATGCCGGGCGGGGCGAGCTTGCCGCGGCGCCAGTTCGACGCGTGGCAGGAGTGGGCGCGCCAGCGTGGCGCCAAGGGCCTGGCGTACGTCACGGTGGACGCCGACGGCACCCTGGGCGGTCCCGTCGCCAAGAATCTGAGCGACGACGAGCGTTCTGGACTCGTCGCGGCGGCCGGCGCCGCCCCGGGCGATGCGGTCTTCTTCGCCGCGGGGGCCCGCACGCCGTCCCAGGAGCTGCTCGGCGCCGCTCGCCTGGAGATCGGACGCCGCTGCGGCCTGATCGACGAGTCGGCGTGGAACTTCCTGTGGGTGGTGGACGCGCCCCTGTTCAAGCTCACGTCCGAGGCGATCGCGGAGGGCGACGTGGCGGTCGGCGCCGGTGCCTGGACGGCCGTGCACCACGCGTTCACATCGCCGAAGCCCGAGTGCGTGGACACGTTCGACACCGACCCGGGTGGCGCGCTGGCGTACGCCTACGACATCGTGTGCAACGGCAACGAACTCGGTGGCGGCTCGATCCGTATCCACCGCCGCGACGTGCAGGAGCGCGTGTTCGCGATGATGGGGCTGTCGGCCGAGGAGGCGCGGGAGAAGTTCGGCTTCCTGCTCGACGCGTTCCAGTACGGCGCCCCGCCGCACGGCGGCATCGCGCTCGGCTGGGACCGCATCCTCATGCTGCTGACGGGAGCGGACTCGATCCGCGACGTGATCGCGTTCCCGAAGATCGGGGCCGGCTACGACCCGCTGACGGGCGCACCGACGGGCATCACGGCGCAGCAGCGTCGCGAAGCCGGGGTCGACGCCCCGGTCGCGCCGGCCAAGGCGGCGGTCAAGTCGACCTAGAGCCACTCGGTTGCTCGGACTCTCATGAATGAGCCGAGTTCTGACGGATCCCGGGGTCCCCACGGCGTTGCCGGAGGAGCGTAGCGGGGGAGAGAACGGCGTAGGGCTTCTAGCCGACGCCGATCAGCTTGCCGACCGTGCGGGGTGCCAGCGGGGATTCGTCCTCGGCCAGCGCCTCCCGGCGGAAACGGGGCCCGACGAACACGCCGATGCTCAGGTGCGGCGACTCGGGAGAGCCGGGCAGGTAGATCAGGCAGCGCACCTCATCCCCGGTGTCGATGCCGATGCCCTGGAAGTAGTACGTGCGCCGGCTGTCCTCGGCCTCGTGGTGACGCACGGCCCGAAGGCCGTGTGCCGCCGCGAACGTCTGGAACAAGGTCCAGGCCGACTCGGCGTCCTTCGGGCACAGGCGGGCGTCGGCCTTGTGGCGTGGGCCGATCGCCGAGCGTGCGCGGCGCCCGTCGTCCTGGGCGGGCTCCACGTGGACCCGGAGCTTCTCGTGATGCCACGAGGCGCCGGCCAGATCGGGAATCGAACGGGCCAGGGCATCGGCGAGGGCGCGGCTTTCCGCATCCAGGCGCAGGCACGCGTCCTCGAAACAGAGCGTCGACAAGGACGCAAGGGCACTCATCGGGGATCACCCTTTGCAGGGGCGAGCCCGGGGCACCGCCGAAGCGGCGCGGGATGAACGGCTGGGTTCATCGGGGAAGGTGGCCACGTCGAAGGGGCCTGATGCCGCTCGTGTGCCAGCGGCCAACAATGAACGGGGGTATTCATACCTCGATTGTGTCACGCCGCGGGCGAACACGCTATCTGTGTCGCATGGCGGACCCGTGGTGCCCGCCCCCGCAGTCCCTCGACTCGGGGCACGGCGGGTCTACTGGTCGGCGGGCGGGGTCGCGAGCAGGCCGAGGACGTGGCGACGCAACGCCGCCACGTCATCCCGCAGGCGGATCAGTTGGTCGGGTGTCGCCTGGCTGCCGGCCAGGTTCAGCGCCGCGAGCAGCTGCCGGATCTCGTCCCACAGGGCCCGGACGGCGGTGTCGTCGCGACCCGCGTAGGACCGGCCGGCCCAGGGTTCCGGGCCCGCCTCGGCCGCCGCCGCCTGCCCGGCGGTGGTGAGCCGGTACGTGATGCGCCGCTCGCCGTCGGTCGGTTCGATCAGGCCCTCGTCGGCGAGCTGGGCCAGGCAGGGGTAGACCGCGCCCGGGCTGACCTGCCAGGCGCCCTGGGTCCGTTCGGACAACTCGTTCATGATCTGGTAGCCGTTGAGGGGCTGCTCGGCGAGCAGCGCCAGGATGCTGGCGCGGACCGCGCCGCGTCGCGCCCGGCGGGCCGACCCGCGCAGGCCGTAGGCGAGGGGGCCTTCCGGGCCCAGGCCGAGGCCGAACGCGCGCCGTCCACGCCCGAAGGGACGGGCGAAGGGAGGATGGTCGAAGGTGTTGTGGTCGTCTCTCATGGGGGTCTCCTTTCCGTGAGATACCGATATAACGATAGACCGATCGTTGTCGCACGTCAAGCAACCGCTAGGCTTGACCCGTGGACGAGGACCTGTTCGGTGGGGGCGCGGAGCCGGTCGTCCCGGCGATCGGATCGCTCGGCAATGCCGGCGACCAGGCACCCCTGGCCGTGCGCCTGCGTCCCCGGACGCTCGACGAGATCGTGGGCCAGCAGCACCTGCTCGGACCGGGTTCCCCGCTGCGACGCCTGGTGGCGGGGCAGTCGGCCATGTCCGTGTTCCTCTGGGGCCCGCCCGGCGTCGGCAAGACCACCATCGCGGCCGTCGTGTCCCGTGCCACGAACCGACGGTTCGTCGAACTGTCGGCGGTGACCGCCGGGGTGCGCGACGTCCGGGCCGCCATCGAGGAGGCCAAGGCCGAACTGGCCCGCGGTCGCCCCACCGTACTGTTCGTGGACGAGGTGCACCGCTTCAACAAGGCCCAACAGGACGTGCTGCTGCCCGCCGTCGAGAACCGCCTCGTGACGCTCATTGCCGCCACGACCGAGAACCCCTCGTTCTCGGTGATCGCGCCGCTGCTCTCGCGCTCGTTGTTGCTGACGCTGAAACCGCTCACCGAGGGCGACCTGATCGTGCTGATCGAACGGGCCTTGGCCGACGAGCGCGGGCTGGGCCAGTCCTTCACGCTGGAAGACGAGGCACGCGGTACCCTGCTCGCCTTCGCCGGCGGTGACGCCCGGCGGGTCCTGACCTATCTGGAGGAGGCGGCGGCCGCCGCCGCGGCGCTCGGGTCCACGGTGATCGACTCGTCGTCCGTCGAGCGGGCCGTCGATCGCGCCGCCGTCCGCTACGACAAGGCCGGCGACCAGCACTACGACGTGATCAGCGCGTTCATCAAGAGCGTGCGCGGCTCGGATGTGGACGCCGCGCTGCACTACCTGGCACGGATGCTGGAGGCGGGGGAAGATCCCCGGTTCATCGCCCGGCGGCTCATCATCCTCGCCAGCGAGGACATCGGGCTCGCCGCTCCCGGCGTGCTCCAGACCGCCGTCGCCGCCGCGCAGGCCGTGCAACTCATCGGCTTGCCCGAGGGCCGGCTATCCCTGGCCCACGCGACGATCGCCGCGGCGACCGCCCCGAAGTCGAACGCGGTGGTCACGGCCATCGACGAGGCCATCGCCGACGTCCGCGCCGGACGGATCGGCCTGGTGCCGCCGCACCTCCGCGACGCCCACTACGCAACGGCCGGGCGCTACGGGCACGGCGTCGGCTACCGCTACGCCCACGACTGGCCGCACGGTGTCGCGCCGCAGCAGTACCTGCCGGACGACCTGGCGGACCGCGAGTACTACCGGCCGAGCGACCATGGCGCGGAAGCCGGCATGGCCGAGCGGCTGGCCGCGATCGACGCCCTGCTCCGGGGCCCGGACCGGCGCGCTCAGGGAGCGGGCGGAGGCTCGTCCGCCTGAACCCGGCGGAGTCGCCCCGTCATGCGCCGCCACAGCGGCTCGGCATCGGGGGCCTCGCCCACCGGCTCGTCGGGGGCCAGGGCATGGGTGGCGTACCAGCGGGAGGGTTCCGCACCACTATCCACCGCGGCGAGGCGCAGCTGCTCCGCGCGCTCCCCAAGATTGGTCCGGGCTGTGCGGGCGCGCCGGGCCTGGCTGCCGTCGCGTGGCGGCAACAACAGTCGCTCGCGGGCGTCGAGGCCGCTGCGCAACTCGATGACGCGCTCCAGGACGGCGTCCACCTCGGCCCCGAGCAGGATCATCACGTTGACGAGCCACGCCAGGAACAGCACGATGACGATGCCGGCGAGTGTCCCGTACGTGCGCGTGTAGTTGTCGGCGCCGTTCAGCGCACTCAGGTAGATGCCGAACCCCCAGCCGATCAGCACGGACAGCAGCACCGCGAGCAACGCCCCGGGCGACCACAACCGCCGAGGCGGACGGCGGACGTTCGGCGCCAGGTAGTACATGAGGGCCAGCAGAACCACACCCAGCACGCCGATCACCGGCAGGCGCAGGGCCGTCCACACGTCGACGAGACGCTGGCCGAGGCCCAACTGGTGGCTGAGCCAGCTCGCGACCGACTCGCTGATCACCAGCGCGGCGACGAGCAAGGTGATCGCACCCGCCAGCACGACGGTGAGGCCGATCTGCACGGCGCGCCGGCGCACCGGCGAGCGTCCCTCGGCGACGTCGTAGACCCGGTTCATGGCCCGACCGAAGGCCCCGATGTAGTTGGACGCCGACCACAGGGCCACGACCAGGCCGACGACCAGCGCGAGGCCCGCGCCCTGGCTCGTCAGGAAGCCCTCGATGAACGGCCGGAAGTAGGTCATGACCTCGGCCGGCAGGACGGAACCGAGGGTCCGCTCGATCGCCGGCACCATCGTGTCGGCGTTGCCGAGCAGGGTGAACAGCGACACGAGGACGAGCAGCAGGGGAAAGACGGACAAGACGAGGTAATACGTCATCGTCGCCGCCATGTCCGTGATCTGGTGCGCGCCGATCTGACGCAGAAGGAGGCGCGTCCCGTACGCCCAACTCGCACGCCGCAGGTTCACGGGGCCCCGCGTGGGCTCCGTCGGCGGTGGGTCTGCCCGCAGCGCCATCCGGAATCCTCTCAGTCGACATCCGCAACCCCAATGTACAGGGACGTGCGTCTGAACCGGGTCAGCCCTGGTGGGGACGCGCGGATGATCCGGTCCCGCCCGCGGGAGCGTCGCGATCGTGCCGCGGAGCCGCCGCCGCGTCCGGCCAGCCGCCCAGGGTAGGGTGTGGGGGTAATTCTGCTGCCGGACCGGTGCCGGCAGGGTCGTGCCAGGTCGTGGAGGAACCAATGAGAACAGCCGAGGTCGGCAGCCGTTTCGTGCGCTTCTTCGAGGGCAAGGGCCACGTGGCCGTCCCGAGCGCCCCCCTGCTGTACGCCGACCCGACGCTGCTGTTCGTGAACGCCGGGATGGTGCCGTTCAAGCCGTACTTCACCGGGGCGGAGCCGGCGCCGTACAGGCGGGCGGCGAGCGTCCAGAAGTGCCTGCGGACCCTCGACATCGAGGAGGTGGGGAAGACCACGCGCCACGGCACGTTCTTCCTGATGAACGGGAACTTCAGCTTCGGGGACTACTTCAAGAAGGAAGCCATCGAGTGGGCCTGGGAACTGGTCACGACGGAGCAGGAGCACGGCGGCTACGGCTTCCACCCGGCCAGCGTCTGGGTGACCGTGTTGGGGCCCGGCTTCCACCCCGACTATCCCGACGGCGACACGGAGGCGGCCGCGCTGTGGCGGTCGGTCGGCGTACCCGACGACCACATCCAGGGGCGCAGCCTCAAGGACAACTACTGGAGCATGGGCGTGCCGGGCCCGGGCGGCCCCTGCTCGGAGATCTACATCGACCGGGGTCCCCAGTTCGGTCCCGAGGGCGGCCCGGTCGTGGACGAGGACCGGTTCCTGGAGATCTGGAACCTGGTGTTCCAGACCGAGGAGCTGTCGGCCGTGCGCGCCAAGGACGACTTCGACATCGCCCGCCCGCTACCGGCGCCGGGCATCGACACCGGGATGGGCGTCGAGCGCACGGCGTACCTGCTGCAGGCCAAGGACAACATGTACGAGATCGACCAGGTCTTCCCGGTGATCGAACGCGCCAGTGCGATCTCGGGGCGGGCCTACGGCGCCGACCACGGCGATGACGTCCGGCTGCGCGTCGTGGCCGATCACATCCGCTCAGGGTTGATGCTGATGACGGACGGTGTCGCACCGGGCAACGAGGCGCGCGGCTACGTGCTGCGGCGGTTGCTGCGGCGCTCGATCCGGTCGATGCGCCTGCTGGGTGTCGACGCCCCGGTGCTCGTGGACCTGCTCGACGTCAGCCGGGGCCTCATGGCGGAGTCGTTCCCCGAGGTTGAGACGCAATGGGAGCGGGTGAAGACGATCGCCGCCGCCGAGGAGGAGGCGTTCGGACGCACGCTGCGCGAGGGCACCGCGATCTTCGATCTCGCCGTGGCGCAGACGAAGACGGCGGGAGTGGCCGTGCTCTCGGGGGATGAGGCGTTCCAGTTGCACGACACGTACGGTTTCCCGATCGACCTGACGCTGGAGATGGCCTCCGAGCAGGGCCTGGAGGTGGACCGGGACCGGTTCACCGAACTGATGGCGGAGCAGAAGAACCGGGCCAAGGCGGACGCCCGCGCGAAGAAGGGCGGCACCGTCGCCGTCGAGGCCTACCGCGAACTACGCGAGGCCGGAGAGACGCCGTTCCTCGGCTACACCGACCTGGTGGTGCCGACTCGCGTGCGGGGCCTCGTCGTCGGCGGGCAGGCCGTGGCGAAGGCGGAGGCGGGCAGCACCGCCGAGGTGGTCCTGGAGGTCACGCCGTTCTACGCCGAGTCGGGCGGCCAGGACGCGGACGCGGGCGTGCTCGTGGGTGAAGCCGGCCGTCACGAGGTGAGTGACGTCCAGCGCCCGATCCCCGGCCTGGTGGTGCACACCGTCACCTTGGCCGCGCCCATCGCGGTCGGCGAGACGGTCAGCGCGGAGGTGGACGCGTTCCACCGACGCGGCGCGTGCCAGGCGCACTCGGCGACACACCTGCTCCACGCGGCACTGCGCGAGTTGGTGGGACCGACGGCCACGCAGGCGGGCTCCTTCAACAAGCCCGGCTACCTGCGCTTCGACTACACCGGTCAGCAGGCCATGTCGGACGCGCTGAAGCGCGAGATCGAGGAGCGCTGCAACCTGGCGATCACGGACGACCTGGGCGTGAGCGCCACGAGCATGAGGCTGGAGGAGGCCCAGGCGCTCGGGGCGATGAGCCTTTTCGGCGAGAAGTACCCCCCGATTGTGCGCGTCGTCGAGATGGGTGGGGCGTGGTCGCGCGAGCTGTGCGGGGGTACGCACGTGCTGGGTACGGGCCAGATCGGCATGCTGACGCTGCTCTCGGAGCAATCCGTCGGGTCCGGGGCGCGACGCGTCGAGGCGCTGGTCAGCACGGACGCCTTCCATCACCTCAGCGCGGAGCGAACGCTGGTCGAACAGCTCACCGGACTCCTCAAGGTGCCCTCCGACCAACTCGTCGACCGGGTATCCGGTCTGCTGGCCGACCTGAAGTCGGCCGAGAAGAAGGTCGAGGCCGCCCGGACGGCGCAGGTGCTGGCCCGGGCGGACACCCTGCTGGCGGGCGCGCGTGACGTCTCCGGGGTGGCCCTCATCGCGGAACGCCTTGCCGGGACCTCGATGGACGACCTGCGGACGCTTGCGGCACGGCTCCGCGACGGCCTCGGGCGGCGTGCGGGGGCGGTGGCCCTCATCGGCGGCCCGGACGACAAGCCGACCGTCGTCGTCGCGACGACGCCCGCCGGGCGCGACAAAGGTGTGAAGGCCGGCGCCCTTGTGCGGGTGGCCGCAGCGCGCCTCGGTGGGAAGGGCGGCGGCCGCGACGACCTGGCCCAGGGCGGCGGGAACGACGGCGCTGCGGCCCCGGCGGCGCTCGCGGCCATCGAGGATGCGCTGGTGCATGGAGGGCAGTGAGCGCGCCGGCGCGTCCCAGGCGGCCGTGACCGCGTGGCGCCGGGGCGTACGGCTCGGCGTGGACTGGGGCCAGGCCCGGATCGGCGTCGCGGCGTGCGACGCGGACGGCGTGTTGGCGTATCCCGTGGAGACGATCCCCCAAGGTCCGCAGGCCCCGGAGCGGCTCGCGGTCTTGGCCGCCGAGTATGGGGCGATCGAGGTCGTGCTGGGGTGGCCGACGTCTCTCCGGGGGGAGAGCGGCCCGGCAGCCGAGGCGATGTGGAAAGTTGCGGGTAGACTGGATCGTGTGATCGGCGTTCCGATCCGGCTTGTCGATGAACGATTGACCACGGTAACCGCCGCGCGTCGGTTGTCGGGGGCGGGCCGGAGGCGGCGCGATTGGTCGTCTGTCATCGACCAGGTCGCCGCCGTCGAGATCTTGCAGCAGGCGCTTGATACCGAGCGTCGAACAGGCCACCCG
>JGI20166J26741_11982251_pt1 | contig 19474 bp, 18 predicted proteins | sample TergutCu122P5_FD_26741 | JGI IMG/M metagenome (IMG submission 26741)
TTGTAACCCCTCCGGGCGTCTGCGCCTGCAATTTGCCGAAAGCCAATAACAAAATACCGGTGCATAACAGGCTGAATAGCCTGCATTTTTTCTTATATAGTGTCATAATAGTTATTTTTTAAATAAATTTATTATTTTGCTACAAAGACAATGTTCATAAACGTTGCATCAGTGGCAGGTTTTGTAATATCATACGTCATCACGCCATGAGCGTTAATTTTAATATTGCTGAATACCGTCGTATCGCAATCTGACACATAGTAATACAAATCGCCCGCGTTCAATGCAACAGGCAGTTTAGCCGGAGCGCCGTCGCTTGGCGTTATGGGAGAGACAAACTGTTTTACATACTCCTGATACAAATCTTTGGTGAATCCGGTTCCTGTTGTTGAAATGTCGAACACAACCGAAGGCATGTAAAACCAGTTATCCATGAAATAAGGAACGGTGGAAAGACGTACCCATTGAGTTCCTGAATTGTAGTAAAGCCCTGTTTGCAATGTATCGGCAGGGCTTACAGTTGTGTTGAAAACAACCATTCCTTCCACATGAAGCGGAAGAGGATCGGGCAGATACAGTTTCGATAATACAATACGAGGCGGTAAAAAACCCATCGAATCGCTTTTCAAATCGAGGACAGCTCCGCGGTGTGGAGCAGATTGACTGCCAATAGTAACTTGCGCGTGAACGTTCATAACAACGAACACAAGAAATAGAGAAATGAATAACTTTTTCATACAATTGTTTTTTTTATTTGTTATTAATCAATATAAGATTATAAAAATCTGATATGAGGTGGTCTGATATATGTCAAAAATCGTCTGTTAATTATTAACAACAGCAAATGCAACGCCATGCCCCCATGCAATTTTCGGAGTGTTAGTTCCAATGCATGAACTTACTTAAGTTGGGTTTTAATTCTAAACTTAAAAAAAGAATATAATCAAAAATTTAAATATCTTACAACGACGCAATTCTTAGTAATGTGCTCAATTACGAATTGTTAAGACAATATTCACTTTGTAGAATGTCAAAAGTGAACTTAGTGTTGCAAAGTTAAAACAAACAGTTGAAATAGCAAAATGTTTTTATTTTTTTTCACACATAAAAGGTAAAACTTACAGTTTGTCTGCTTCCTGTTTTACCATTGCCAAAGCTGCAATAGATGCGCTGGTGATGTTTCTGTCGCGGAATATGCCGAAGTGAAAACATCTACTCGTTATGCTGCGGGCGGAAGCGACTGCAATCCACACTGTCCCAACAGGTTTTTGAGGCGTTCCCCCGTCAGGTCCGGCTATTCCCGAAGTGGCAACGGCAAGGTCAGTTTGAAATGTTGTTCGCGCTCCGGTTGCCATTTTTTCAACAATCTGTTGGCTGACAGCGCCATACGTATCCAATTCGGCAGGAGGTACATGCAGCACGTTTTGTTTAATCTCATTGGAGTACGCTATAACGCCACCTTTGAAATAGTCTGAACTGCCTGCGCACAAGGTGATAAGATGAGCTATGTTGCCGCCTGTGCAACTTTCGGCTGTGGCAACCGTCAATTTCTTTTCTCTCAATACATTTCCTACGATTTGTTCTATGGGTATGTCTTCGGTTGCCAAAATGGCATCGCCTGCAATTTTGTAAAGTTCTTGAACCTGATAATCAAGTTCTTGCGATAATTCAATTCCATTATCACGGGTAGCGGTTAAACGCAGACGGATTAAATTGACCTGTGGCAGATAGGCGAGTTTGATATGTGGCGGCAACGCATTTTCCCACGCTTCGAGTTTTAGCGCCAGCGCCGACTCCGAAATGCCCTGCACGATGATATGCCGGTGTTGCAATGACGGCACTTTAAAGGTATTTTTCAAACGGGGAATGATCTCTTCGCTCATCACTTTTTTCATCTCTGCCGGAACGCCGGGCATTGAAACCAGCACTTTGCCGTTGCGCTCAAACCATGTAACCGGCGCCGTTCCAACGGTATTGTGAATAATTACAGCCGATTCGGGAACCATCGCCTGCGCCCTGTTGAGCGAATTCATGGCGCCTGTCCGGTTACTGATGAAATGTTCGATATCCTTATACACTTCCGGACTGAAGACGAGTTTTGTTTCAAACAATTCGCACAGCGTTTGCAGCGTGATGTCATCTTTGGTAGGTCCCAGACCTCCTGTCAGCAATATAATATCCGCCTTTTGCATCACCCGCTGTACGGTCTCTTTTATGTCGTCCGCCTCGTCGCCGACTGTTATAATTCCGTTAACACGAAATCCTTCCTTTGCCAGTTCGGTTGCCATCCATGCTGAATTGGTGTCAACTACCTGTCCCAGAAGCAGTTCATCTCCAATAGTTATTATTTCAACATCCATGATAAAGTAGATGTATCTACGAATATATGATTTGAGTTCATTGCAATATTACGCTTTGATATTTCTTCTTTTCCGCAGCAGTAAGCAAATTCATATTGTCTGCAAAAGTAGCATAAGTTTTTGATTCTGGAAAAATTTAACAGCTCAATGACTGAACATTGATTTTTTTTAGTATTTTTGTAATCATTTTCCGGCAAGAGATAATAATGGTTTAACTGTGCAGTTTACAGTTAATAAGCATGGAAAACAACCCTGCAACAATAAAAATAAAAGGCAGATAATGACGAAAAACAAGTCGAATATTGCACGCAATCTCTTTTTTTTGTTTGGAATGATTGCCATGCTCCTGATAGCTTACGGCATCGGGTTTAAGGCAATCGTTGAGCACGTGCGCCGGACCGGATGGTGGTTTTTTGCCATTATCGGCATGTGGTTGCCTATTTATTTAGTCAATGCGTTGGCATTCAACACTATCATTCGCGACAATAATCCTGATCACCGGATCATTCCTTTTATGCACGTGTTTAAGGTCGTTTTGAGCGGTTTTGCGTTGAAAGCCGCCACGCCTCTCGGTTTTGTCGGCGGCGACCCCTATAAAATTGTAGAGCTGAAAGCGTTGCTGGGAGTGGAAAAAGCGACCTCTTCCGTAGTGCTTTACACCATGACGCATATCACGGCACATTGCATTTTCTGGGTGCTGTCCATTATTGCTACCGTAGTGTTTATGCCGATGAAGCAGGTATGGGTAATCACATTATTGCTTGTCCTGTTGAGCTTTATCCTTGTCCTTTTTTTAATATGGGGTGCATACCGGAAAGGGCTGGCAGTGAAGTTTTTTGCTTTTCTGGGACATATCCCGCTCTTAAAACGGTGGTTTCTGCCGTGGGCTGATAAATATAAGGAACAACTGACGCTGATTGACACCCAAATTTCGTATCTCTACTCAGACCGCCGCAAAGCGTTTTTCAAAGCGCTGAGTTTGGAAGTGGTCGCCAGAATTCTTAACTGTCTGGAAGTATATGTTATCCTCAGACCGGTGGATATAGAGGTTAGTCTGATTCAATCGGTGGTTATTTATGCCTTTATGAGCCTGTTTACCAACATTCTGTTTTTTTCTCCCATGCAACTCGGCACGCGCGAAGGCGGTTTTGTGCTGGCGCTCAGGGCGCTCTCGTTGCCTGCCCGGCTGGGACTTTACGTCAGTTTGGTAACACGTGTTCGCGAATTGGTGTGGATTGGCATCGGAGTGCTGTTAATGAAATATAAGAGTAAATCGGTCATAAAGATGGAGATGCAGATAGAAGCAAAGAGAAACCATCACGCCGCCGGAGAGATAGCCGATGGCAGCAGCTTATGAAACAGACAGTTATTGATAAAGACGACCTGATCAAACTTTCTCCTGTTTTCAAAGGAAAATTCGGAGACTGGCTGATGAAAGTTGCATTTCGTTTGCTGGCAATAGATAAGGTCAATTGGGTTTACGGTCGGTCGTGCCACCTGCAGGGCGCCGATTTCACAACCGGATTGCTCAACGATTTTCAGGTAAATTATTGTGTAGGCAATGCCGAACGGTTGAACAACCTCCCGAAAGGCGCCTTTATCACCGTTTCCAATCATCCTTACGGCGGACTGGACGGCATAATGCTCATTGATTTGATGGCTACTTTCCGACCTGATTTTAAGGTGATGGTAAATACTCTTCTGGCAATGATTAAGGCAATGAATGTCAATTTCATAGCAGTACAACCCAAAAAATCGGTACAGCCAAAAAAAGGCGGTAAGGAAAGTCCTGTTACCACTAATACCGACGGTATCCGCGAAATCTTAACCCGACTCAAAGAAGGGCATCCGGTGGGTTTTTTCCCTGCGGGAGGCGTTTCGATGTATTGGCTCAAAGAGCGGATAATCCACGACGGCGTGTGGCAGGAGAGCGCTATCCGGCTGATTAAGAAAGCGCGCGTACCCATTATTCCCGTCCGCTTTTATGACCGTAACTCTGCGTTTTTTTATTTTCTTGGCGTCATCAGCTGGCAAATCCGTTCATTGCGGATGCCTCATGAAGTCTTCAATAAAAAAGGAGAGACACACCGCATCGGCATCGGGCAGACCATTTCCGTAGAGCAGCAGGACGCCATTTCCGATATAAAAGAGTTCGGACAGTTTCTCTATAACGCAACTTACACCATGCCTCTTGCCGAAAAATGTGTTGTAAAAGAAAAGTTAAATCTGCAAATTCTTTTACAGAAAGTCCGCTAAGAAGAAACTGTTCTTTAATCAATTTACCAATCTGTACCTTACAGGGATTTGCTTTGTCATTCGACATATTTTATATATGTAAGTAGTTGACAAAATTATTTATTCTTTTATATTAATTCTACAAAATGAGTATCCTCTTTTCCTACAATTTTGTGTTATTTTGTATCCTGTTTTTCCGCACAAAGAAAAGGCATGAAATCCGCCTTACTCGGTTTCAGAGGTATCGCCAAACACCCACAGCCGCAAATAAGGAAGTCCATGCCTATTCCTCATTACATAGCAGCTGTTTTCTTTAATTGGCGATTTTCTGAAAACCACAAGTAACAAAGCAAATGTTGTATTTAATATGTTATTAATGTCTCAATTTTATTTCACGGGCATATAATTTTAGAAATACGACAGGCAAAGGTAGTAAAAAAATAGAAAATGTTGTCCGGATTGGAGTATTCTCTTTTGCCACCCCATTAATTATACCAGTTGACGGAGATGCCTACTTTCACCGTAGGCGGATTAAGCGGATAATGAGGCATCGAAAAGTAGTTGTTGTTGGGGAAGAATGCCTGATTGGCATTGTAATATTCAATAAAGAAGCGAGCCTGTTTCAGGTGGAAATTGATGTAAGCGGTTGCCAGCGGGAAGCCGCCCACTTTAGTCTGGTTTTGCACAAAAAACTGCCCTGTAGCAGGCATGTATGAAGGAGCGTAATAAGCGGTGTTGTAGAGCGCCGACACGCCGATTTGAGTTTGAAGCACTTTAGCAATGGTGGCGGTAAAATAGAGATTGTGAGAGAGAGCGAGCTTCGGCAGCGGGATGACGTTCTGGTTGCTGCTCAACTGATACACACCCTTATTTTCGAGCGTAAAATGACCTGCGTGAATATCTATGGCGGCATTGGCAGCTATCACCTGCACGCTGCCTACATGTTGAACCGGCATGGCTTGTTCGTCGAAATAGAGATGGTTGGTGCTGTTTTCTATCTGTAATCCCAACTTTATGTGACGGGTAGGAATGGCAATATCGCCGCCTATGTATGTTTTAAATTCATTGCTGAACGTATTGTCCCACATAAAATGGTTGGAACAGTAGTGTTCCATAAAGTAGGATGCAGACTGCGACTGCACGCGGGCGCGCGCGCTCAGGGTAACGGAGTCTCTCCCGAGACGGAAAAAACCTCCCACATTGCCTTTCAGTTCCGTATCGCCGATGCGTGGACCAATTACCACCATATTGCCCTGTAAATCGTATTTAAACACACGTCCTTCATATTTCGACAGCACGGCGCCGATTGCCGTATTCTGTTCCCAGTGATACATTGCCGAATCGCGCAAATTTCTATACATATAACGCCGTATGTCGTTTTCGATAAAAGCCGTAAGCCCGAACTTGAGCAACGTGTTAAACTTCTCCTCCATGCGCACTGCAAATGTATTTTTTATGGCAAAATAAGCGGCGCTGTCTGTGTGGGATGTATGACTTATATACGTATTGGCAAAAAAAGCAGTATCTATGCCGACTTCTCTGAAACGTTTGGCGCCTTCGTCTATTTTTAATGTGTGGATAAAAGAGGTAACCGGTATAAATTCTTCAGCCACAGAATCTTTGGTTACCTGAACGTCTTTGGTAAACCCAATAGAATAGGCATGATTATAGTAAAGCATGATATGTGTGTAGCTCGATTGCGCCGGCGTTGCTGTTCCCAAATTTACAGGCATGGTAATGGACGTATATTGGCTGTAGAGTTCGGGATGGGTAATGAATTGATCGTCTTGCAGTCCGCCGTTTTCATAATTGTCGAACGACTGATAGGCGATAACCCCGGTAGCGGAATAGTGCGCCCCGCGGTATGAACCGCTCAAGGCAGCCATCATGCCTTTAGCAGATTGATTGGTGTAACGTCCGCGTGCATACGGGTAATCAAACCATCCGGTAAAGTTTAACTTTTTGTTGGCATTCAACGAAAAAATCACTTTGAGATGCTCTTCCGACTGCTCTGCCGGATAACTCATTGCATAACCAATGTTTGTATAGGGCGTTCGGGTGCTGAAAAAGTAAAAGTCGCCCGGAGCATAAAAATAAGGGTCGTATCCTCTCGAAAAAAGGAAGTCGTTTTTTTGGGTACGGTCAAAATAGAGTTTCGACTGAAGCGGCGACCCCAGATTGCCGTTGTAGGCATTGGCAATGCTGTATCTGTTGATCGGGTCTTGCATTGGAAAATTAGTAGGAATGGTATCAACAGCTACCGTATCGGCAATGGCAAACTGCTCGTCTATTTTCCACGCTTTTACCTGATGGGGAATAGCATTTTCGTCCGAATTGTCGCCATCGCCAATGGAAGAGCTTCTGCCTTGCTGGGGAGATGGAGACGAGGAAGAAGGAGTCAACATGCGCGGCTGTTGTCCATACATAAAAGGCAGTACACACAACAGACAAACAAGGAATACAAATCTTTTTTTATGCATGAAACCAAACAAAACAATGATAATCAAAATGAGGGTTTCACCCGAAGCGAAGCCCTCATCGAAACATTTATATTAAAGAATATCAGGTCAATACTCCCACAAATCGCTTTCAAAATTAATCAGAGAACTCTCTATGGCATCCTGTTCTCTCTTTATGGCGTCTGTATTCGATAGATAATCGGGCAACGTGCGATGATAAATATCGTCAACACCTAAGATATAACTGGAATAAAAGCGTTTGGAGAAAAATGCGTCAATGGTCATGTCCGACGATTGATTGTCGCCCCACGTCATTTTTTCTCCTACCATCAGTTCACGCACTTCATCGAAATTAAACCAGCACACAATTGATTTTATAAAATCGGCATGCCCTTTCGGATAGGTCAACAGTGGAGCAATCGCCAAAATACGCGAATCCTGAACGGAACGGTTTTTATCGAAAAACCACACCTCTTTTATCAAAAACCGTTGCTGACGTTTCATAAACTGGTCAATAGACATGTTGTCGATCATATATTTGCCGTCGGTACCTTTTACCAATGCCGGATACAGCAGATTATCCCCGTCGTCGTTATAGCAAAACACGCTCTTTATTACATAATCGGTGCTATCGAGATTGACAATCTTACCTGGAGAAAAATCGGGACGGAACTGGTCGTCGCGAAGTCCCCTGCGATATACCGTCAATTTTCCGTCAATAACCCCATCCAACAAAATGGTCATCAGATTTCTCAAGCCATCTGTCGGTTCTAACGGGAAATAAAGAGGAAAATTTTGCTTCTCGCGCATGTCAATAATGCGGTACACAGTCTTCGACCACACTACATCACGCTCTTTCACGGCAGCCTGTTGAGCGTTCTGCAACTTGGCAATAGTTGATTTCACCGAATCGGGTAACGGCTCAGACCCCGATAATCGCACTTCCGACGAATCGACCAGCGAAGGAGTAACATCGAAAAACATGCGGTCTCTTTCGCGCGGCGCCGGTTTCTGGTTCTGATCTTGCTGATCATACTCCTGGTTTTGAGCGCACAAATTTACCGTGACAGTTGATAATAAGAAACAAAGAACATACAGAATTTTTAACCGTTGCATATATTTACTGAATTAAATTGTTTTTACCTTCCACTTAATTTTACAGCTACCAAAGGCAATGAACGGGTCAATTTATCCGGTCCGACAGCCTTTATGCTTTTTATCAGAATACGGGATCCCACGCGCTCCTGAGCCAGACGGGCTTTTTGAGCGGAGGTCAACGTTGAACCTCTTGAATCCAGCTGTTCACCGTTAGGGTACTCTATCGAAAACCCTGTTACAGTGAAGTTTGCCGAAATAATTTCATTTTTATAATCCGCCACTATCACGCCATCGTTCAATGCCGACAGCGACACATTACCTTCAAACGCCTTCTTTTCCACGCCATTATCTTTATAGACCAAATAGGGCGTAGGATCCGGCAGTTGACGAATGATATAGACAATATCTCCCATCGGCTGGAAATTGTTTGACCCTGCCATTTTTGCCGAAATGGAAAATGTTATTTTACCCGAAGTGGCATTCGGATGGCAGTTCCACAAACCGTTCGGTTTTTGCGAAAGCTGTACATCGCCCGAACAGCTCAATTGTATGTTAGCCGACGGCACGCCGGGCACCGATGCCGACATCTCATTATCAATCCCTGCATACACCACATTCAAAGCCGTATTGGTAACGGTGGCGCTTTTTGCTCCGACAGTGTATGACCCTTTAAACGAATACGATTTGGTGTCTTGACCTTGACCAATCTGAATATTAACATTGTATGGAAATATTCCGGGCTGATTGCATACAAACTCAAATCTACCGTTGCTATTTGGAGACAATGTGCTTCCATTGACGATATACGTAGGTCTTGACGTGGAATCGACAGCTCCAAGAAAAGCTTGAGCCGTAAATTTATCGCCAACCGTTACATACGTGGATACGGGAATCACATAAGCCTGTATCTTGTTTACCTTCACGTCTTGAGCATCGGTCTGTTCCATTAAATATTGAATGACAGACGTTTCGGCGGCTTTTATATCCACCTGGTATTTTGTTAACATGGTGTTTGCCGCCACCACAGGCATCATTTCAAACAGTTTTTCCGACCAGTCTTTGCCATCGGCTCCTCCGGTAGTGGCAAAATTGCGGGTAAACACATCGCTTTGTCCCGGATTCATTCGAATCATGAAATTTTTATAGTCGGCAATTTTCTGTTGCAATTCCTTTCCATGTCCGGCTACAATGGCATACTGTCCGCCCACATCCAGATTGTCCATGTTGCGGATGCTGTCCAATTTACCATTTTTTCCGTCTGCCAGCTTTGTTATTTCCAATTTGAAGGCATTGATATAGTCATACAGTTCGTTCGATTTTTGCTGTACTACCTTCGCGCTATCAAGCCATGGTCCTACCTTCTTTTTATTTAGACCGTATGCAGTCTGAAACCGTTCCATTAAATCAGCATTCCGATTTTTTGAACTGACTACTGTTTGCAGTAAACTGTTATTCACCATTACAAATCCATTGAGAACTTCTGTAGAAACATTCAAAGCAAGCATAGCCGTCAGGAAGAGGTACATCATCCCGATCATCTTCTGCCTCGGCGTTTCCGGACAATTTTTGGCTCCACTCATAGTCTATACAACTTATTTGGTTTGCTTTGTTACTTGTTTAGAGAATTGAGCATGTTTCCATAAACGGTGTTTAACTCGGATACCTGACGCGACAGCTTGGATAGCTGCGTTTTGTAGTCTTCCGATTCTGTCGTTGATTGAGACATGTTTGATTTTAACTGTTCCACATTCGACACCATTTCCTGATAATGCTTGTTGTGGGCTGAAAGATTATCGTTATGCGACTGTGTTTCTTTCAGTTGCAGTTCGTACAACGTGTTGAGAGACGACAGGTTCTTGTTGATAGTCCCCACATGGGAAGCAAAATTTTTGGTCTGATCGGAGACAGCCTGCATCTGGTCTTCCGTTGTTTTATACGACTGCAGAATAGACTCCGTTGACGTTGCCAGCCGTTGTTGCGATGTCGCAAACATGCCCGCTGCGTCCGAAGCTGCCTGTATATTTTTCACATAGTTGTCGGTAATACCCGAAGCGTTGGAGATTGTTGAGAGTTGTCCGGCTGTCGCGCTCAAATTTTTAATGCTCTCTTTCAAGCGGTTGACTTCATTATCTTCCAGCAGCTGGCTCCCAACCACGGCGGATGAACGCATAACAGGCTGTTCAACAAGCGCATTTTCTCCTTCCTGTAAGCCGGGGTACACTTTTTCCCATTTATAATCTTTAGGCGGTCGTTCCATTCCGCTAAGGGCAAACAGGAAGGCTTCCGTTCCCATTCCTATACTTAAAAATAAACCGGCAAATTGCCAATGCTGGATTTTAAATAATGCGCCAATGATTACAACAGCAGCCCCAAATCCATAACATAAACCTGTAAGATGTCTTCCTTTGTCTGTTTGAAGAAAATCAATAAACCCCATATAGAATTTTGTTTAATAATTATTTTTTGTTTTCTTTTTCATTGTGGTCGATTTCACACATCTGAATCCTATGTATGAATGAGAATCGTCCTGATATTCATAAGCGCGTGCTCCGCATTGCAGATAGGCAGCTACATCTTTCCATGAACCGCCTTTTATCACTTTTCGTTTCAACAGGTCCGATTCATTCATCTTGGCATTGTAAGAGAAGCTCGGATTCAAGTCGTGCATGGTGCTGGCGCTAACGTCTAAATAACTGGATTCCGTCCATTCCGACACATTACCCGCCATGTCATAAAGTCCAAAATTGTTGGGAGGATAAAGACCTACTTTCGATGTACGCACCTCGCCGTCGGCACGGTAATTGCCGCGCATCGGCTTGAAGTTTGCCATGTAGCACCCTTTTGCATCGCGAATGTAAGGACCTCCCCACGGATAAATAGCCTGCTGGCGGTCGCCGCGTGCAGCCCATTCCCACTCTGCTTCGGTGGGTAAACGAAATTCCTGACCTTGATAGCGGTGAGCGGAATTGTAATAATCGGTGCGCCATGCACAGAAAGCTTTCGCCTGATCCCAGGTAACGCCAATCACAGGGTAGTCGTCATAAGCCTTCAGCGTAAAATATTTTACAGTAGGGTCGTTATATGAATAGGTAAAGTCTGAACAGAATGCTAATTTATCGGGATACACATTGACGATTTTTGTCATCCAGAAGTCATTCAGACTGCTGATTGGCGATACTCTCTTTGTTCTCATTTTGATAACGCCATTTTCAAAATAATACTCATCGACGATAGCGTAAGAATTTTTCGGATACGTTCCCAGCGAACGGTTAAACTTATTGTAACTTTTGGCAGCTTGGGCAATGTCATACCAGCGATACCGGTAAAACAATCCTTCATAATGTTCGTTGTAGTTTTTCAGATTGTTCCATGCCGAATCTGCATGAGCATCTTCTTCGCCTGACGCCTTGTCCCACGATTTATTCCATGGCAACGTGCGCGACCAGTTGAGTTTTGACGTATCTTTTTTCTGAGTCCACAACTCTGGAATAGAGTTTGCCAGCATCCGGCGGGCTGTAGAATCGCGCACCCACACCACAAATTGACGGTATTGAGTATTGGTTATCGGGGTTTGATCCATCCAGAACGCATCTACAGATACCATTTTCGATTCATTTTTGAACGACCAGAACGCATCCTGGTCATTTGATCCCATTAAAAAAGAGCCCGGTTTAATCCACACCATGTGATAAGGAGCGGTTTCCGCCATGCCGGGAATTGAGGAGCCTACCAGTTCTCCTTTTGGTTTGCCGCATGCTACTAACAGCCAAACAACAGAAAGTAATAATAACAATTGTTTTCTCATAACGAGTTATTTAATGTTCACAATAATCGTACACTTTTATATTTACTGTTTCTTTTATCAAAAGAAAGTTTGAAATCATAAGTCAACGTCAATTCATGCGATCCATACGAAGAGGTAATTATCTGAGTGAGCGGCAAATCGAACGAATAGCCGATAGACAGCCCGTTTGCCAGTCTAACTCCTGCCAATATCATAAACGCATCTCCAACACGAAACCCGACTCCTCCCCAATATTTATCCTGATACTCTCCTACCAGATTCACATCGGCTTGATAGGTGATGAAATTGGTCTTTATCAGCATTGACGGTTTAAACACATACGAAGGATTTGAAAGTGAAAAATCATATCCTCCCATCAGATAAAGCATTCGTCCCACATAAGTTGACTGAGTATCCGACCACCGGATAGTGGGCGATGTGATATTCAGTACCGACACTCCCGCATACCATGTGTTCGCCGTATAAAAGGCTCCCAGACTTACATCGAACGCCATTCCGTTGACTCTCGAAGTAGGAATAAAGGGGTCGCTCGCCGTGTGGTAATTATCTCCTTTTGGAATTTTAACACTATCGCCGGCAAACGATACATTCACCATCCCCACATTTGTTCCAACGCTCAACATTCCCTCAAATAACGCAAACTTGTAAGAACCGGCAAGTTCGACCGTTTGCTCGGAAAACAGTCCCATTTTTTTATTTTGTAACATAATTCCGGCTCCTATTTGATGTTTCTTCCATAATGAAAAGGGCATATTGAATGATAAGTAAGTGTCCATCGGAGCGCCCGGAAACCCAACCCATTGCTGATGATGTATTGCCGAAGCCGAAGCCATGTCGGTCAGCGCTATTGCTCCCGGATTATAGGCGCTCTTTACAATCATGTATTGGGTGTATTCCCCAACAAATTGCCCTTTTACCGATTGAGCAAACAATACAATCAATACCGCAATGATGCTGAAATTCTTCATCCGAAAATGTTGTCGAATAATTAACGTTACATATATCTTATTTATTGCTCCGATTATAACAAGAGCACCAATAAAACAGGTTGCGTCAATGTATAATCAACTAAAAATCAATACTCTTCCTCATTAAAGAAAAAATCTTCCTTGCTTGGATAGTCAGGCCAAATATCTTCTATACTTTCATAAATTTCACCCTCATCTTCCATTTCTTGCAAGTTTTCAATTACTTCCAATGGCGCCCCCGAACGCATTGCATAATCAATCAACTCATCTTTGGTTGCAGGCCAAGGTGCATCTTCCAACTTTGATGCTAATTCTAACGTCCAATACATACTTAGTGCAGCTTTTATCTAAATGTTGATTACTAATAGTTTTCAAAAATCCATACACTATACGATGGTAAAAATAACTAAATCAGTGTTTTCCTGATAATTCAACAAAGGTAAAATCCGGTCGCAAAAATACAAAAAAATGAAGGAATTAGCACACATCCCTGAAAATTTCTTCAATCCCTTCATCCACAGTTAGTTTACGCGACAAAATAAAGAAAAAATCAGACAAACGGTTAATAAAAATTAAACATTTATCATCAATCGCATACCATTCATGCATCTTCCACATGCGCCGTTCCGCTCTGCGAGCTATCGTGCGGCATACATGACACAGCGCGCCTGCCTCGCTCCCGCCCGGCAATACAAACTCAGTCAATACAGGCAACGACGCCGACATGTCATCCATCGCCTGCTCGAGCATTGAAATGCCCTGCTCAAACAGCTCCGGCTTATTCGTTTTTTTTGCATCACCGGCGGCTAACACGCTTCCCAAATCGAACAGAAGCTGTTGAATACGTAAAAGCGTTTCTCTGTGATGAGCCGCTGTCGTTTTAGTTCTCAGCACGCCCACCGAAGCGTTTAACTCATCCACCGTACCGTAAGCCTCCACCCTGACATCGCATTTAGAAACCCGCGCGCCTCCAATCAATCCTGTGAATCCCTTATCTCCCGTTTTTGTGTAAATCTTCATAACAACCTAAAACGCAACTATATAATCCTGTTTAATTAAATCAGTGTTAAAGAATATAACGCCAAAACAATAAATGTCAATTGAAAGCCGAACGTCCGGTCGCTGCCGGATTGCGTCCCATGCCGCTTCCATTTCCAATGACGAATGAATATCCCGAAACACGAAAATGGATGACGGACGCGCCTTCGTTAAGCACAGTGCAAACCGTTGTAAAAGAACGTGTGCCGACACATTGTCATTAAAAAAGACAAAATCGAGAGACTCAAACTCATCTGTTACCGAAGGTAATACGGCATCCAAATGTTCACTGTATCGAATATCAACACTTTGATTTTCAACTGTTTTTTGTAATGCTTCTGTTATCTGTTTCTCACTGTTAATTGATATAAACTTTGCCTTGCTGTTCACTTTCGACAGGTAAAGCGTTGACAAACAGGTGTCAAATCCCAATTCTAACAGTGACAGAGAGGCATTGTAATTAGCTAAACGGAAAAGTAGTCGATAATATTTTATTCTCCGCACTCTTTTTTTCAAACAGTGTGATAAAATGCTTTTCGAATGTGCTAAATAATCTTCCAATTGCTCTAATGAATGATAACAATAGTAAGGTGTTTTTTCAAAAAATACCGCATTTAACAACCGGAACACAAAAGGAGAATGTATGCCGAATCCCTTGCGATGGGCAGCTTTCAAGCAATAACGAAGATAAGATTTTACCATAAGGATAATCTATTTTTACATTCTCTCCACCCGTTTCACCCCTTTCACGCCTTGCAGTTTTTTTGTTAAGGCAGAGAGTTGAGCTATGGTGTTGACAGTTACCGAGATAGTTCCTTCAAAGAGTCCATCGTGCGAATTGACGGAGATGGAACGCATCTGCACATCAGGTTCTTTGGAGATGATGGAAGTAACATTGCTAACGATGCCAACATCGTCATTACCAATTATTTGCAAAGTAGCCAAGTCGCTTTTGCCGGATGTGCCCGCCCATTTCACCTCCACCACGCGATAAGGGAAGCGCTCTTTCATTCCCTGCGCATTGGGGCAGACGTCGCGGTGGATTTTTATGCCTCCCGATACCGACACAAACCCGAATACCGGATCGCCAAAAACAGGCATACAACATTTTGCAAAGGTATATTGCACGTTTTTCACCCCATTTCCGATAGTAAGGACGTCTCTTTCGGCAGTAATTTTTTCCAAATCGGTCTGTTTGGTAAAATTATCAATCCGGCGCAATGCGGCAATTTCGGGGCTTTCTTCGTGCTTGTCCATTTCCAGCAATTCATCACACAAAGCGCTCACATCCAGCTTATTGTGTGAAATTGCCTGATAAAATTCCGAAATAAATTTGAATCCGTGTTTGCGCACCAACCGCATTAATTGCGATTCGTCAAAATCAATTTTGCGGTTTTTCATTCGCCGTTGCAAGGCTTCGCGTCCCAAGTCGGCGGCTTTGTTTTCATCTTCTTTAAGCGCCTGTTTGATCTTTGTACGTGCCTTCGAGGTAACGGCAATTTTCAGCCAGTCTCTCTTGGGCGTTTGGTTTGGAGAGGTAAGAATCTCCACCTGATCGCCATTGGACAATACATATTTAATCGGCACATTCCGTCCGCCTACTTTTGCTCCAACGCAACGGCAACCCAAACCGGAGTGAATGGCAAAAGCAAAATCGAGTACTGTAGAGCCTTTTTTCAATTTGAACAAATCGCCGGTCGGCGTAAAGACAAACACATCGTCGTCGTAGAGATTCAACCTGAAAATATCTTTGACCTCCACCGCATCCATCTCCTTGTCTTCCAGAATAGAACGAATCTCTTTCAACCATTCGTCCATCTTTTCCGAATCGCTTTTGATTCCCTTATATTTCCAGTGTGCCGCCACACCTTTTTCGGCAATCTCATCCATTCGTTGCGTCCTGATTTGCACTTCCACCCATTTCCCTTCATTGCCCATCACCGTGATATGCAACGATTCATACCCGTTCGATTTTGGAATGGACAGCCAGTCGCGCAGCCGTTTCGGATTGGGCTTATACATGTCTGTTACAATAGAATATGCCTGCCAACACTCAAATTTCTCCTTCTCCTCCGGCGAATCCAGAATAATGCGAATGGCAAACAGGTCGTAAATATTCTCAAACGGCGTGTGTTGTTTCTGTATTTTATTCCAAATAGAGTGAATGGATTTTGTTCTGCCTTTGATGTCGAAATGTAACCCCGCCTCCTCCAAGCGGTTTTTCAAAGGAGCGATAAAAGAGGCAATGTATTGATCGCGAGAACGTTTTGTTTCGTTCAATTTATTGGCAATATCATGATACACATCCGGCAGCGTGTATTTGAGCGACAAATCTTCCAATTCGGTCTTAATGGCATACAACCCCATACGGTGCGCCAGCGGGGCATAAAGAGAAGAGGTTTCCTGAGCCACTTTCAGGCAATCTTCTTCCTGGCAGCGCTTTCTGTCGAAATCGCGTATCGTGTCGAGCCGCTCGGCAATCATGATGAGAATGACCCTGACATCTTCGGCAAAGGTCAATAATAATTGTCTGAAATTTTCTGTTTCAACGGCATTATGGCGCCGGTACAGTTCATGCGCACGACTAAGCCCGTGCACAATGGTAGAAACCGATTTACCGAAACGCTCTTCTATCGATTCCATTGTTTCGACTCCTTCGAGGAAGCTGTCGTACAGGATATTCGCCAGAATGGAAGCCCGTCCCAATCCGAATTCCATTACCAGGATTTTCGTCATCCGCAAATGCTTGATGACACGCTGTGCCGGAAATGCCTTTCCGCTTTCAACCACCGTAGCGAAAGCGTTTTCCATCCACCGGCGCGTTGCCCTGATATCTTCCGGCGATAGAATCGTATCTGTTGCCCGCAACATTTCACGATAATGAAACACCACACTGCGGCGCTCCTGTTCAGATAGTTGGTACATAGCTAATTAGTAGATAGTAGATAGTAGATAGTAGATAGTAGATAGTAGATAGTAGTTTGTAGTTAGTTGATAATCAGAATATTTTGTTTATAGTTTTTTTGTAATTTTATTTTGATGATTTTCCCAAGAACAATGTAACTCCCATGCTCGCGCTGAGGGGAAAATAACGATATTTATCGCTGATTGAATTTGTCCACAAATAATTGACTTTAGTAGTGAATTTGGCTATTCTTCCTCCAAAACGGAAAAAAATTGACGGTTCCACCATCCAACCATTTTTTTGAGGAGCTTCAGTTACAACATCGTTATGATAACTGAAAATATACCCTCCTTTCAATCCCATTCCATAATCTAAATGCATAGCACCCAAATCGGTTTGCCCTATATTGAACTGCACAAAAGGAATTTGGAAACTTGTACTGTATTCCATAGTGGTAGTAGCGGAATCAATGGTAGAAGTAACGTACCCATTGTTACCTACGCCATAACCATACCCGCCATACAATTCCATTACGGTATTGTTATCAAGCGCTTTAAAAAGCCCCAAAGCGCCTTGTACATATGTTGTTCCCAATACGTCCTCGCTTAAATATCCCTGAACTGCAAGCATATTTGTCAGCCCATACGATACGGTTGCTTGCCCGCCAAAATCTCCACTTTCATGCAAATTGGAAGCTAAAAAAGCGCCTGTGTTAATTCTCAAATCGCCTTTTTCCTTGATCAACGGAATATCCACAGCCTGCGGATAATAGACTGCACAACTGTGTAATAACATCAGTGCAGTTGCAATTATGTAACTCGTTTTTACATCAATCCGGTTCATAATGAATGGGTTAAAAATAATTATTTGGCTTGTTGTTCACTTTCTGTTTTTTGTTTATATTTGTATGCCAAAGATAAGACAATTTTTCGGTTTTTAATGAGTTAACAATATGCTTTAAATGATTACTGAGATTCAAAAAAATATTATCATCAATACGATAATGCCGTTTCACCCTGTGAAAATAGGTATATTTGGTTCTGCTGCCCGTGGTGATAACACTGAAAGCAGCGATATTGATATTCTTTATCTGTTGAAAGATGCTGTGGGATTATTTAATCTTGTCCGAATGAAAGATAATTTGGAAGAAAGATTGAATAAAAAAGTAGATTTAGTTTCGGAAAACTATATTCATCCAAATCTAAAATCATACATTATGAACGATTTGAAAATCATTTACAACAATGAAGGATAAAAATTTGTTTCGGTTGGAACATATCCAGAGATTGCATTGAAAAAATTGAATACTTAGAGTTAAACGCTATTTGGAGCACAGTTGTAAATGATATTCCATTATTAAAAAAACATATTTAAAAAATTATTAATGATTTAAACACGCACTAAAACGATGCAACTGATAGACGTAGCCATTTTTCCTGTTCCCACTGACGCCGGTATTTTGTGCAGTATCCTGTCCGACGAAAATATTCCATACGCTTTGAACAACGAAAATAGCGCCATCCTTATTCCGGGAAGCGGCGCCGTTCTTTCTGTTAACGAAAATGACAAGGAACAAGCGCTCCAAATCATTCGGGAAGCCGGATTTGAGAATTATTTGATTGGGTGAGAATTTTATTCATCAATTCTTCTACACATTCTTCGACGCTTTTATTTGCCGTGTCTATGATTATGCATTCTTCTTCACAAGGGTCAAACTCTTTTCTCAAAATTTCTTCCCATGTTGGCAATATCAACCCTTCGATTTCTGTCTGTCTTTGTTCTGTGCGGCTTTTATGTTCTGCTTTATCAGAACAGATAATTTCTATATGGATATATTTACAGTGGTTGTTTACCGCAACGTTACTCCACTCATTTCGAGTTATTTTTAGTAGATTGCATTGATCCGATACAACGCTGTTACCAATTTTCAAATTATCGTCCGCAATGTTATATGCCAATCTATACCCTTCGCCCTGTACGTTAAAATTGCATAAATCTCTGATTCCCTGTTCTATCGTATCTATACGAAGGTAAACGGAATGAGTTCTGTTTGCCAGAATTTTTGCAATGGTTGATTTTCCGGTTGCCGGCAATCCCGAAAAGATGTATAATACCGGCTTTGAAGTGTTCATGCAATTGAGTTTTCAAATCCGTTGGCTAAGCCGAACGGCAATGATATTATATACGCAATTTTGACCATGAGATTTTCTATTTTTTCAAATCAGTTATTATTTGTGAAATAACGTTTTTCAAATCTGGCAGTTTACTTTTTACGACATCAAAAATCAGTTCTATATCGACATCAAAAAAATGATAGACTATTATGTCTCACATTCCCATTATCTTTTTTCACTCTATTGATTTATATTCACTAAAAAAATCATGATCAGTTCGTTTATCCTGGTGGCGGCTTCACGCAGGCGGGGGGCATCGGTAAGGCTTGGACGAGAGTAAAAGATGATGTTACCTGCTCTGTATCAGACGAGTCTGCATCCCCGCTTGCGTGAAACCGCTCGTTAGCTGCCGTTTTTTGTCTTTATTTCTCTTTTTTGCGCTTCACATCAATTTTTACTTTGTCTGTTCCGCTTAAACCTTTTTTATCAACG
>JGI20166J26741_11983362_pt1 | contig 19473 bp, 9 predicted proteins | sample TergutCu122P5_FD_26741 | JGI IMG/M metagenome (IMG submission 26741)
GATTTACACACTTCCTTAGCATATTTACTCACTAACACAAAACACTTACACAGTAGACAAAACAAAATGAAACTTCACTGGGTGCATACACAGTGAATGTATGTGCAGTACTGGCGTATTTATGAAGCGTCACTCTGTATGACTCAGCAGAATGTCCAGCGCCATGACTCGACGTTTTTTTTTTCAGTCACTTCCTGTTTCTGAGCACATACAGCTAGTGATTTGATAATGGTAAATTGTATGTGACCACCCTCCGTTGAAAACTATTTAAAATATTGGTTCACGTATAATAATATCACTGACAAAAATAACTAAATTTCCGAAAAATCAATAATAAAAAATGTCATTGTACAAAAACTGTGGATGATGGAAAAATTTTGATTGCATATTTGAATTCAGCGTGAAAAGTTACGTTAGAAACACAATAAACCTTTCATGTGCCAAAATCTGGTTGACTAGTGTTATTGTTCAATATGATTTTCTCAAAGTGCTTATATGAATCGATGCGCTTTTTTAACTTCAGAACTGTTTGATAGCTTTCGCAATTTCAAAATTCTACGCTTCCTCTGAGATATTATAAGTTTGTCACGTATTTCAATGGCAAATTTCTTCGCTTCTTGCAAGTTGATTTTCAATTCATTCAAATGTTGAGAGGTATCAATGCAAAATGCAAAGACACGAATTTACTTACAATCAGAGGACTGAGGGAAATATTCACCGCTGTAGCAAGACAGCCCTTGACTCAAATCCTGGGCCAAGATGATGATTTGATTGATTAACCTTTTGTGTCATTTAATGGTATTAGAACTCACACATGTCACTGAAACACACGATAAAGGATAGAATCAAAAAGGAGATTTGTTCAGACCTTACCTCCCCAGCATATTACGCAAACAAGATTATCATTTGAAAGTGTGGGACAGAATGTTGATCTTCCATGTCAGAGGAAGTGTGAAATTTCTGTGCTTGACAGAAAAATACACGTCCTCAAAAATTACTACGAGAGAGCTGGAAACACAGAGTACTTCTGCAGTATGACAAATTCAGTATGATTTAAATAAAATGTACTTACATATTATTACCGTTCGGAAGACAGAAACCGTGTCAGATTAACCAATGCGAAAATTAAAAATAATCCATATTTTTAAGATCTCGATCACCGTAGATGTATCTATGATTCATAGTGCACAGTCACGTGCCTTTCACGTACCTTACTCTACCTACTTGTTACAGGTCACACAGCAAAATTTACATTATTAAATTGTGGCCTCAGAAAAATTCAATGACCTGTTACAAGGCTTACGCGCAGCGACATCCGGTAGTGTAATTTTAACCTATCAGTTTATTGACCTTTCAATTGAAAAGTGGCATTATTTTGGGAATTCGAATAGTATCGAACATTACAAGCTTCTCAAGACACAGTAGAAAGGAGCACGTAATGGGCGTGAATAATTGGCTGTTACTACCTTGCACTCTTCTTTCGTTACACTTAACTTTGCTGGTTTTATGTCTTTCTCGAACGCCGTAACTTGTTCTCAGTAAGCAACCACGTGGAATCTAGAGGAGATATTTGTTATTTATAATTACGTATGTATTGTGGGCTTAAATTTGCTTTCTTCAGATGACAATGCTGGACACTGAACACTGTTCGCACGACGGATGCAGGGTAGTCACTTGGTGTTTGGCAAATATCTGCAGAAACCGTGGGGTTGTATCGGACAATATAAGTACATTATCAAGAAACACATCTGCACAAATTTTTAAGTCACTGGTGATAAGAAATACGCGTGATTTATTTTTATTTTTTAGCTCTAAGCAGTCCTATCATGACAAAGACAATATTGCAGGAACACGAAGCTTCTGGACTGAGGCTCATATAAAAGCTGTCCTGATTAAGATTAGTAAGTTAAATTTATTCAAATCAAAAATTACACTGCACGACAGACTGATACAATTCGCTTTTACCCAATATTTTAAAATTTCACTTCAATTTAGTCAGAAAATAATAACTCAGAGGAAAGGCATTTATTATGTATACATGACATGGAACACCAAATTAAGGTTAAGGTGTGCAGAAGGAACAAGTCTGGAGACAGTTTTTGGCTTTACTAAGCCCTATGTTGATCAACTTTTTTATAAAATGAGCGAACTGACAGAAAATAAATCATTTACTCCATTACTAATTTTGAGTGTGGATGACACTGTGGTATCTGGTGTCCATCAAATGTGGCGGATATCTTAGCAGCGGAAAAAAAAGGTGGGACTATCATAAACAACTCAGTTTCCAATGTAGACTTTTGCCACATCATTTTCACAGTCAACTACTGAACCATTAATGTCTCAGAGCTCCAAAACATAGCGAAAAATGTGCAGTGAATTTCTTAATGGGGAGTGGGTACGGTGCAAAATTTTGTGTGCTCAGGAAAAATTCACAAACGGTAAAGGAAACCCCCTATTTTATAAAAGAGACTTTTGAATGGAAAAAGTAATATTAAGTAGCATTACCTGCTGCATGTCCACTGTCGCTCTGTCAGTGGGTGTGGGCGCTTTACTTTTGATGTTAATTTCGTTGATATGTTGGCTGCCTTGATTCCTGGTTGAGCAGAGATGGGAGTACGACTTTGCGTTTGACTGAAAGAATACTACAATTCAATAATATTGGTTTATTGCTAGTAATTTGAATTGAAAAGTACAGAGTGCTCGCTCAGAGCAATCAAAGTTTTACGACATACAGGAATTCCCACTAAAAAAATAATAAAAATAAAATTAAATAAATAAATCGAAGTGCATTTTATCAATTTTGTCATTTCAGATATTTGGATGCACATGATTTTAATCTAAGTCCTATATCATTTTAGTCCATATACATTGTCAATACCACACACGGATATTCTAATAATATAATTACAATGTATTTTACCATTTACTACCGAAGATGTTAAGTTGCAGTGAAAGTTTAACTGCATATATTCCCTGCGTATACCAGTGCTTTCTGAAGATGATTATAAAAATAGTCGAAACATGTTACAAGTAGTCTCCTGTATATGAGGTTAAGTGAAATTTGTCGTGCAGTTTGTTGGTAATAAAACTCATTTATACTAATAGAGTTAGTTTAATTGTTATGCCATCAGGGAAGGAAAATAGTTCCAATATAGGCAGAAATCCTCAAATGTGCATTAAGAATAAATAAAATAATCTGACATGGTTTATAAGATTATGTATGCCTAATTAATATCGTATATACGTATTATATCAGTGGCATCTGAAAGACTAATCCGATATCACATCCCATATTTCATGACGCAGTCAAAACTGACTTTTTATAGTATTTCCTTATTACAAATAAAACTCCATTGTTTAAATAAATTTTCCAATCGAGAACTTACAAATTTTCAAACAATTATTTAGATATATTACTTTTCCTAACTAAAATAAATTTACTGACAGAATAGGCTCAAGTGTCTATTACTCCTCGAACTTCAACTACGTTTGCGATGAACAAAGGGAACATCTTCTGATCTAATTAAATCGCAGCGCGACGGGATGGTAACTGATAACATTTATCTAACTATAGGCCATGCAGTAATATTTTAAGGCCGTATTCGGATCGTCTAACAGGAAATTAAATAAATTAGTGCATTAAACAATAAGGATGAAAATGTACTTAATCTACGTTATTCTGAAAGCTGTCTTATAGCAGTGAAGGTGAAGTTACACGTAAACTCCACCACTAAATTCCTTGCGGTGTAACTCGTGATCTCTGGCGAGTAGCTATCCAGCCAATCACATAAAACTTTCATTGCACCATCCCTTTTTCACCTTCAAGAATTCCTAGAGGCGCATACCTCAACTCCAGAACATCAATATATGCTCAATAATTGATAAAACACCAACACATGCACTTTTCCATTCAACACCATATTAGTCTAGAATGTAGATTTCATTAAAATACATAAAAATATTTAAATGTACTCCGACATGTTTCGATCTTAACAGATCATCGTCAGGGATTACTCGTATGTCTGTACCTCGCTAAAGTCACTGAATTATTTAAAAATTTTAAAAGTTTTAAAATTTAAAACACTGAATTTAAAATACCGACGATCAATTCCAAGTCCAACGCATTGCACCAAAAGGGTCACCACGCACACCTGCTACATGTATTCCTGCCACAACGCCGGAATTGATCGTCGGGATTTTAAATTCAGTGTTTTAAATTTTTAAATAATTCAGTGACTTTAGCGAGGTACAGACATACACCCTGATAATGATCTGTTAAGATCGAAACATGTCGGAGTACCTTTAAATATTTTTATGTATTTTAATGAAATCAACATTCTAGACTAATAATGTGTTGAATGGAAAAGTGCATGTGTTGGTGTTTTATCAATTATTGAATTGAAAAATGCACGGTGAAACATTGAAAATCAATATATGCTCTTTTGAATTTGGTGGTATTAGGGTGTTCTTTTCCTGCTTGACCGATAACCGCTGTCCCGATGCTTTAGTAAGTTAGACTTTCTAAAGGTAATTATCATCCCGATCGTTTTTCTAGCTCCCGTCACCGACTGTTGAAGATACAGCGTACAAGGCAACACTGGCACAGCGTCGGGCGGTGCGTTGGGCGGGCGCTTATACATAACCGATAATTGTCGGTCAAGCAGGAAAAAAGCACCCTGTATTTAATATCACAGTTTTGGATCAACAGGACAAAGGACGTGTGCAGGAGAGTGGAAGATAGGTTTGTAAATGTGTGCGGGTACACCCTGGCTTCAAGACATACACGCTCTTTAGCAACGCTACTCAACTAAAGAAATTCCGTATAGGGCACATCTTCATATTCATATTGTGTAACACTCAGTAAACTCTTAATTGACCGAAATTTTACCCTTTTGATCTGATGGAAATAACTATTTTGAACCAGCTGTAAAATCACTGAACTTTTTGCACACAGATATTTTTCATCAAAATTCGTTTTATTCTTCTCGTCGTAGTCAAGAGACGCCTGTGCTACTTCCAGCCATGTGTGTAGCTGCACCTGTCACCACAGCAGCTAATTATTGTATTTGGATATTCAGATTTTTCAACATATTCTAGACTTCTTCATACACTCGTAGATGAATCTGCAGCGGTGATGGCCTCTTCGTCGGCATTAAAGCAGCGAAATTCCTAGGATGTATTGATACCCTTGTCAACACCACGGAGAAAAACAACAAATTGTACTTACTGGCTTATATTGATGCCGTTTTAAACTTCTTTAATGTTCCTTGAAATTTCTCAACTCTTCTTAAGATTGAATAACAATTAATTTATACACTGCACCTGCTCGTTCCCTTTCCTCATTTCTACTCCCTCTGCATTGGTTTCAATCTCAATAACGGAAACCTCTTCTTTCCAGGAAAACTTAGGAGAGCGTTTTTCCTTAACGACCACATCCTCCCAACTATCTGTGCTGAAGGTATTTATCCGAGACATGAAAAAATATTATTGTTATACATAACACATTAACTCTTAATTAGATGTTAGATTAATGTACAATAATCTGTTTTCTCACCAATAATGAGTGAAACACACAGTAATTAATAACAGTTTTGAATAACTCAATCTGAAGAACAATGTTACGAAATGACTCCAAGAGTGCGCAGTGCTGTTTGCAGTCTGCAACTTAACAAGCAACACCGAATAAAGAATATTTAGGACTGTTCCCTATGCTTAGAAAAACTGATTTTTTTTTTTGGAAGCAAACACTTCCACTCAATAAAAGTACGGCTAAAATACACTAGTACAAATTGTTAAAACAACCTACATGAAACTGAAAAAATAAGGGGTATACCACTCTGTATTTTTCTCATTCCTCCCGCTGTTACGTGTTGGGAAGTTTCCAACATAGGATGTTCCCATGTAATATACACGAAGCCCAATACAACTTAAAATATTTTTGTTTCTAAATTTACTTAAGCATGTGAATTTCGACAAACAATTCAAGAAATTGTCAGATATTGAAAAGGGGATACAGTGTCCGTGATTCGCGGGCTGCAGTCGAAGGTCCGTCTGGCGGGGGTTTGCCCATCTCTGGTTAAGAGTATAAACATTTAGTTATTAATATTTGTTTGTAGTTAATACTTGCAATTCCGCTCTTGGTTAATTCCTTAAGTCTTTAACGAAGCGTCGTGTATTTATTCTCAGTCCTCGTTTTCAAGTAGACGAATTTTCGCACCTTCATTCTGCAACTTCACAGCTTGTTGATGTTGTTGTTGCTGTTGATGTTGCTGTATTGTTTTTCTGTTGTTGTTGTATTTGTTGTTTTCGTCATATTCGTCACTACAAAATTGGGTAGACTTCTTTGATTTTGCTTGAAAATCACCAGGAAAAGAGGAAAACTCGTCACCAGTGGACAAGTGTTCAATTCTAGATCGGTCTTGCTAATCGAGATTTTACGTGGCTTTTCTCAGCTCTGTTTCCATTTGTCACTCATACGCAACCCTACCATTCCTCATTACCTGAATTATCCAAGTAAGAATCTTTGCTCTCTAAGTCAAGAATCAACTAATGTGCCTCGGGTCATCATTAATTTAAATTGCAGCGTTGTTTTGAGTAGGGAAACAGCACTGTCTTTCGAAAGGCTTGTTGTCACTTACCAGCAGACTATGCGATGTTATAACCCGGAAGACCTCAATGTTAATTTTCATCGCCACGAAAACTCGGACCTCATACACTTGACCTCGCCGTGTTCAATTCGACACGTAGTATCTTGTCTATACTATACAGAGTGTGGTCCAAACGTTCTAGGACTGACTTTTAAAAATCGAAGACACATACCTTTTTTATTCAAAATAAGCTCCATTGGCATATATACAGGCTTTTGCGCGGTCGTACAGTTTCTGAAAAGCTGCCAATAATTCCTATTTTTGGACCTTCTTTAATTCTTCAGTTACGGCTTCTTGGATCTCAGCAACATCTGCAAAGTGGAGTCCTTTTAACTTCATTTTCAACTTTGGGAACAGAAACTATTTTGGCAGAGATAAATCTGGAGATTACGGGGGGTGATAAAGGGTTATGACCTTTTTGGGGTCAAAAATTGGCCAACACTTGCCGCTTTTTGGGCGGGCGCGTTGTCGTGTAACAAGAAAAAATCTCGAGAGGAGAACGCAGCTGGACGAACCAGTTGAATGCGCTTCAGGAGGCGATCCATTACTCCTTTATAAAATTCTGCATTTACTGTTGTTCCCTCTGGTACGAATTCTTTATGTACTACACGTTGAAAGTCGAAAAAAGTTATCAACATGACTTGATGCGGGACCTTAGGAATTTCAGTTTCTTCGGCCGGGGGGATGTCTCACCAACCCATTCAGAACTCTGTCGCTTTATTTCGGGATCATGGGCAAAACACCAGGTTTCATCTACCATAATAATTTTGTTATAAAGATTCTGCTGTCATTCCTGATGCGATTCGAAGGTCATTTTTGACCAAGTCAGCGACAGCAGCAATGTTTACCTCAGTTCGAGTTGATTTTGGACGGCCACCTCTCTCGTCATCTTCTACCAGATCCCTTCCATTTCGAAATTGAGAGTGCCACCTAAAAACATTTGATCGGTTCAGAGCCTCATTCCCATAAGACCTTTGCACCAATACTGGTGTTTCTGTCGCAGATAGACCGGCTTTGAAACAACATTTTAAGGCAACTCTCTGTTCATTTCCGTCATCCATGACGTATAAAGAAACTGACTTTACAAGACAAGTTATAAGTCGTACACTGTCGAAGATAAACAAACGAAACTCGGTGTGTGAACGGATGTTGGTTGATAGTAATTAGTTAGAGGGTTGGCCTATAGATCGCTCTAGTTCTGTTATTAAAAAAATCAGTCATAAAACTTATGGATCGCACTGTGTTTATCATTTCCAATTTCCTTACAGCAGATGTGTGGAACTTATGACAGCCACGCAAATGAAGTACATATGCTTTTCATTACGGGGGAGTGTCTGCGTAACATTGTGAAGAAAAGCCACTTCCTCTTTTTCTTTAAGAATGTTAATGAAGCTTATGCCTTAAACCCCACTCCTTCAGAAGTGTAATTTGCAGAATGGCATTCCCCTACCATTCACTCAGAATGTGACGAGTTGGAAGCGAGTTGTGAATGACCCCTAGCTCATTTTGATTGCCACTACAAAAATTAGCCTGAGTTTAGAATCATGCTGGTCTAAATCGTGCATTCTAGCACGTACAGTGAAATCGGTTTGTTTGCAACAGAAAGTATAGATAAAGGTTGGCTTTCATGTGGAAGTATTGCTCCAGTCTTCCTTCACCTTCATTATTAGGTGGAGGGGTTGGTTAGGGTGACACACCAGTCTCGTTACCGAACATCGGTATCGAGTGACTAGTACTCCTGTGTATGTGGGAGCCCTCAAGTTCAATCCTCATTTCGGAGACCCGCTTTCCTGCCTTACATCAAAACAAATCCCGGAATAATAATACTCGTAATTTCAATAAGACAATGACGGCTTCCTGCCAAATATTATTGATTTATCATTCACATATAATTCTAAATTTTATGCTATAAAATATATCGGCATCGTTAAACGATACGTAATAAATATTTCCCTCGTCGCATTTTTTATTACCGACGCTAGATTTTCCTTCTTGACACTTCAGAGTTTACGATGTAGGCTAAACATCTACTCTTTGCTCAATGGACCAAAGCGAGTTATATTCTGGTCACAAGACATTGCGTTCCGTTAAACCGCAAGGAGAAACACTCTGTCTCCAGATATTCAACGTGTCTGTAGAACAGTGTATTAGGGGAAGAACAATGGGTTCATCATTCTTTTGGTCTTCTAACATGAAGCTAGAATAAGGATATGTCACACCTCACAATAAGACTTCAATAACTGAGACTTAATAAACCAATATTTATGGGTCTCTTTCCGATCTCTATAACCTACAATTATTGTAAAGTAAAAACGTTTACTTCTTATTTGTCCCAAAGCGGACCTACTCTAAAATAACTACTATTGATATCCAGTCCGTAATCTGGGTAATACGCACTTTAACCAAGGCTGTTGAAGATATGTGCGATACATGCAATAGGTTTTTGGTTGTGATTCGGTACCTTAATCCAATTTTTGAAACCGTGTAGGTAAATTTTAATGTCGTAATTCCATTCAAATCGAGATTTTGTTACTATATATTGTAATGCTGACAAAGATAACAAACAGCTCTTGGGGGAATTTTTATTGACGATTATTCTATCTTTTTGATGTTAACTTCCTCTTAAAGACAGAAAAATTAGAAACTAAATATACTAAATATGCGCAAATATCTGGATGACCTCAAATAAATCCCTAGCTCTTGAGAAGCTCACTTAGCCAATAAATTGCCCGTTTCGTGTGGTGATTTTCCTTCATCACCATCTTCACACTAACCCTTGACTGAAGCCTGTTGTGAGCTATATGAGTACAGACTACATATGAGGGAAAGCGGACGTGCGTTCGTATAACGTACTGCAACTTTTGTGGAGTGCGGAAGCGTTAAATCCTTTACCTCAGTTTGGGCCTCCATAGTTGACTCGGGTCCTCCGATTGTGAATACATCCAGTGCATACATGATACGCATATTAGAATCTATCTTCCTGTTTCCTTTAATTTTATTTCATTGTTTTGTTTGGGTGTGATTCTTGGTCTCTCACTGTAAGCGAAGAACAGTTTGGGGTGTTTTAGAACAAAATGCTGAGGAAAGAATTTTAACTTGAATTAGAAAAATTAACAGGAGGGTCGAGAAAACTGCATAGTAAGGAGCTTCATAATTTAACTCCACACTAAATATTAGTATGGTGATCGCAACATGGAGAATTGAATTGGAAAGGTAGGTCTATACACACAAAAAAGAGAGGCGATAAATCCGTACAAAATCGTACATCGGAAAACAACAATAAAGTAGCAGGCCATTTGAGATATTGATTTAGAGATAGAGGGGTACGCGGTGGCGCAGTTGGTTGAGGCACTGCGCTACAAGCCGGGAGGTCGCGGATTCTTTTCCCGATTGGTTCATTGGGACTATAGCCCTGGGGTCGACTCATTCACTAACCAAAATGGGTACCTGGTACAACTATTGAGAGGTAAAGGCGGCCGGTGCCTAGGGTCGACAACCTTGCCACCTTCATGTGCCGATTGTCTAGGAATTCTGAGAGCCTCAAACTCCTGGAGCTCTAAGGGCCTGTCCAGGCTTGTAATGGGATAGTTTTACCTCTTATTTACAGAGAGGAAGGTACTGTTAAACTTCGTCGTGAAGAAATACGATGTGGCAACGTAAACTGGATTAAAGTTGCTTATTATTGTGAACACGGCAATACTACTACCGACACCGACAGTCACCTGAAATACAACAGATTTAGAAGGATAATAATTAAGTGATTCAAAGAAGTGGATTGTGAGGATTCTGCTTGTGTCGCAGAGGCGCTGATTGAATGCATTTTTTAGTTGACGGTCCCGCCTGATTACTTTCAGTGGTTAGCAGAGTTACATTCATTGGATTTGTTCAAAATACACTAGAGAAACTTGCAGCCCATGTCTTGGCCATAAATTTCCAGAATTATAAGTCCCTCTGACGCCATCTTTCATCAAAGGGATGATTTTCTACGATAGAATTATTGTGCATACGTGTGTGTTTGTGCTAGGTCAGACGTGGAAAAAGAAAAGAAAGGACCAGGTCTTTGCAGAAACATATAAATGCTTGATCTCCTTGCACACCGGAGGATACCGCGAGCAGTGGAGATGTGTTCTTTCAAGAGTGTGAGTTCAAAATGTATGAAATATGCATGCTGCTCAGCGCTCTCAAAATTTCCACCTGTGTGGATCTGTCCACCCATCTTATGTGTGGCCCTTCCCCATATTTCCCACTTGGGTAAAATCCCCACAAATATGTTTGTTTAACTCTAACCAGCAGTTGGGTTTTACGGGTCGAGTTTCTTACCACAGGACGTTCCAAATATGTTTACTATTTATTTGGACAATCGCTGACTACTGAACATTGCAGCCGAGAGGGTAACGAAGCTTAATTTCATTCGGGAGGTCCCGAGTTTGAAACTTGGCAAGTACTGGAATAAAACGTCAAATTATTCCCCAACCACTTCCTTTCAAAGTTTTCCTAATTCATTATTTTCTAGTCATTCAACACTATACAGCCTGAGATACTGACAAGTCATTAAATAAACCACATATAAACAAATAAATAACAAGCTCATGGGCTAAGAAATTTTATTGGAGGAGAATATCGATATCTCATTGTGAAAAACATTGCTTGTTTCTGAACATGAAAAATATTAACCTGCATTACGAATTCCTGGCATTGAACCATATAGTAAGCCAGCTTAGTTCACTTCTTCATAGCTTGTGTCCCCGGAATTTTAATATTACTTGCGATCTGTTCATAAATACACCCAAAATTATCTTTCAATAAAGCTCTTCCAAACAAAACTTCTGTGCTTCTTTTTACCATTTTTTCTATGTGCATCTGTGTCTTATCCCTATTGTTATAATCTGTTTATAAACAGATGACATTCCATGAAACCTTCCTTCGACATGTTTTTAATTTTTAAAGTAAAACAATATTTTATTCAAAATGTTTTGGTATGCTTATCTTATATCTCCGCAGACAACTCCTATGCTTTATTAGTTATTTCTGTCGTACGAAGAGCTAAATATGGGTTTGTCCACCTACGTGTTATTATATTACATTCCAAACAAAATAAAGTAAGAAATGTTACATAGGTGTTTAAGGCCCGTTTACTACAAAATAGTTCAAGATCCTATGGTAAATCAAGTTTAATGGTGCTTCCAGTTCAGAGGTTCATAAGACTGCCACATTTTTTGTTGGCTCCAGGCACGTAGAAAGTACAAAGATGATCTGAAGTTTTCTATTCTATAAAATTTTGTCGTTTGAAAGTTTATTAATGGACACGCACGAGCGGCCAATGAAGCTCGACAAACTTTAAGAAGTAGTGAAAGCAGACTAATTTCAGTTCAAAGCTGTGCAATTGTAGTCCTTCGGACAGAACTTTGGTATGTGCAGTTTCTGAGAAATTTTAGGATAAACGATTAAAAGCAGGGAATGACTTCAATAACAATATCTTCAATTCACTTAAATCGTACATACTAAAGACAGGCAGTGAAAAAGCAATAAGAAGCTACCTCCTAAAAGTAGCCTAACGTCACAAAACGTCCGGCAGTGCTGTGCTACAAACTAATTAAATTAACGCGAATCTGTGGAGATGAGTATCGGGATCGACTCCCGAAGGCCTCTTTATCACTATTAAGTTTTGTGAACGCCCCCGTAAAGAAGGATGGAAGGAACGTTGCTCTTGATGGCAGACAAGGTCTGTGTATAGGCTATAATCCCCAGCCATTCGGAAATTGTGTTGTTTAAGTGCATGATACTAGACTTGAAGCTACAGTCAAACTCTGGTTTAGCGGCAATATCTGTTTTCCGCAAACTGTGGCGATGTGTTAAATGTGGCAGTAAATCGAAATCCTGTAACTCCTTAAACTCAAAATTTGTGTACACATATAAAAAGGTGTTGATTAAAATGTATCTACGTATTATAGAACATGAACACAGTAGAAATAGTATGTAGTACTTGCCAATGACCTTCATTTCCTTGGTGCGAAATCTTTCTCATTTTTTGTTTGAGCTGCCTTCCCATTAACTATAAATCTTACAAATAGCAACGTCCAAGGTAGCAGCATACTGCGTCCTGTTCTTGTCGTCACTGTCACTCTTTTGTTCAAATTACTGAAGCATAATTTCTTCACATGTTTGTGTCTCTTTAGCAATAAATTCTGCAGAGACTTTCGAAGTTTATCCCGGTCGTTTTCCTTCCTTTTATATGCTCTGAATATTCGAGATTCTGTTTGAAGAGATTTAACCAACCGGTGCTGTATAAGAAGTCTGAAATGCCCACCTGCCCCCGATTTCGTTTGCCATTTCCTTATTAACTTCATCTGTTGCTGTACCATTTTCAGGATTTAAGTGCCTTACTCGTATTGATAACGCTTCCTCCAATTTTTCGTGCTTTACAGGTCCCAGGTTTTTGTGTCATCACTTGTTACATTTCCCCACTTATATCTTTACTAAGTGGATAACCAGTACAGCGTCAAAAGATGGGACTGTCCCATTGTAAGAATAAGTAGTTTTCTGTATTCTGCTGGGAAGCTACAAGAAATTGCCCGTTACAAGCAACACTTTCGTGCTAATAATTATTATAACCTTTTCACATACTTCACCAGTAAGATAATGATTTCGTAGAATTAAAAATAGTGCTTTAATATTACAATCATCTCACTGTGATTTATTAGTCGTGTTGTCGCCAGGGTGTACTGTATGACTTGGAATTTATGCAGACAGTCTCGCAGACTAATAATTGGTAAATTGATTTTTAGTGTCTCAAAGAAAACAGAGTTCAAATTGCTATTCTTGTCTGATTTGGGCGCATAGACAAAGGGAAAAATAATGCATAATTTTCTGCCTAAACTTATTTTTCTTTTTTTTTCCAAAACTCCGTGTCAATATGCCATTGATAACCTATTATTCGAAGATCTCGTGCAGTATCTAAAAAGAAAGTTGTAACTGATATTGTTGAAAATATTTTAACAGTCGTCAAGCCCACTTAATTTCAGGCCCTCTGTCAAAAACAGATGGACATTGGCAAAATCCACAAAAACTACTTTTACCAATAGACATTAGAGTCCTGAAAGTCAAGTTTTATAGTTTCAGTTTATGTTGTACCTTCTTAAAGAAAGTACAATGCTCCTTTATTTGTCGCGTCACTTGTCTTTCCTTAACGTGTTTATGTTTAGACGACGTAGCATTTAGTGTTTAACGGTCATGGACACATTTGTAACACCACAATACGTATTTGACGAATGGCAGCTGGCGTGGGTGGCACAATACCGAAAATTTTACAATTTTAATACAATACGAAATTCCTGTTTTCGGACTTTCACATCAGGAAAGTGAGTGTGGACCCATTTACGGAAAACTGTAAAGGGAAGCTACATAGGGAGCGCTCTATCTGGGGTTGACTGTATTCCACTGACACTTCTGAACGCTAAAACCCCTCTGAAGGGTGCATAAAAATTTAGATTGTACTTCATAGTGAACACTCACTGTCTCAAATCCAAAACACCACTGGTTAATGCCGTTTAGGAAAATAATCCATTTATTAAGAAATACTGTAATTCTCACGATCCCCATTCCCGCTAGTTCCATTCACGTAAATACAAATACGCGTGGCTATCCCTTTTACCCTCTGTTTCATTTTACGCGAACAAAATTCAAATGTACGCGACATGATCAAACCTCGACTTTCCCGTACTCATTCAGTGTTTGGTTCCCACTCTTTCTGGAACTTCATAGCATTTTCCATAGGAACATTATATGCCTATGTATAACTTTATAAGACAGATCAATTATTGAAAACTGTGTCTACTGAAATTAAATAATATTCTCTAAATTATTCGTATTCGGGACGTCCATGTTCCATTCCCTAGCCGAGAAATCTACTGTTCTGAGATATCACGTTACCTATTTTCCCTTGCAGAAAAGTATATTGTTGCATTGTCACTTACGAATAAATCATGGGGATTTCGTCAAGGTCTCTCATAAACTGCTGTTCGCAGATACTTTGTTCTGTAGACCCATACACCTCCGAGTGGCTGGACTGTCATCACCGCGGCTCCACCTTATGTAGGTTGCCTCGGTCCGATTGTTATGAAGAGGCGACTATCGCCGGAAGCACGAGGTTCTGCAGTCACCTTAAAGTGATATCATTCTATTAATTTAAATGAAATAAATTATAAAAATTACAATAGTAATCAATAAAATAAGATTATTACAGTCTCGCTTCTCTCACTGTTGTTTAAGGCTCCCGAAGTCGATCGACGAGAAATGGGTCGCGTCGGATCGCTCTAAGCGTGGTAGAGCCCGATATCCTCCACCTAATTATTCCTCCATATCCGGGAATTTGTAGACGTTCCTAGGGCGATCGGAAAAGTCTGCAGGTTCGTAATCACGCAGGATATGTTGATCCGTCCCAGAAATAAGAAGCGACATTTAGAACTCGCCCGTTCATTGCTTGTCGCAATGTATCCAGAGGGCTTGTCTTAGAGTAAGTTCAGGAAAATGCAGTCATAAAGACATCAGATACTAAATTGTGGTATGGATGTCGAGGAGCCGTGTTAAGTGGGTCCCTGTCACCACGGCATGGCACGACCTCAGGTTGCGGATAGAGGAAGGGCCTTCAATATGGAGGGTAGATGCGAATATATCGAATAAGCAGTAACGGACGGCCGTAAAGGAGTGGTGCTCCAGCTTTGGGTTGAGAGATGTGCTAACAACTCCTCGCGGTAACAACTGGCCTTGTTACGAAAGGGACACATGTGCCTCGGGCCTGGACTGATACTTTGGTACGAACTAAGCAATGGAGAAAAGATATGGAATGTAAGGAACCTGTATAAGTTGTTCTGTTACAACAGTAACTAAAGAATTACCAAGGAATAAATTAGATTTCGTGGGTGTACAGGAAGTTAGTTGAGACAAAGGAGGCAAGGTAAGACCAGGGGAGTTTATACTTTTCTATGGAAAAGTAAATGAAAAGCATCATTTGGGAACAAGATTTTTAGTACACTATAAAATATTATCAGCAGTTAAGATGGTAGAGTTTATCAGTAATGGGATGTCATATGTAGTTCTGAGAGGTTGCTGTTGTAATAGTGTTTTGAATGTGCACACACCGAGTAAGGAGAAACGTGATGATTCAAAAGACAGTTTGTATGAGTAATTTGAGGAGGTTTTCGGTCATTTTCCTAAGTACTATATGAAACTTCTGTTAGGAGATTTTAATACAAAAGTGCGGAGAGAGCTTATTTTGAAACCTGTAATTGGAAATGAGAATACACATTAGGATAGTAATTATCATGGTGTTAGAATAGTAACAGTGAATCTAGTTGTTAAGTACACGATGTTTCCCCACCGAAACTTTCATAAATATACCCGTACCTCTCCTGATAGGAAGAATCACAACCACATAGATCATATATTGACAGATATGAGATGGCATTCGAGTATACTCAATGCACGTTCTTTCATGGGAGCTGACTGTGATACTGATTACGATCCGGTGTTTGCAAAAATTGGGGAAAGAATGGCAATAAGTAAACATACAGCACAGACGTTTGATGGGGAAAGAGTTAACGTCAGAAAGCCGAATGAGCTGGAGGTTAGGAAAGAGTATCAGATTAATTTTCAAATAGGTTTATAGCGCTGGAAAACTTAAGTGATGGCGAGGACATAAATAGGGCTTGGGAGGACATTATAGATAATATAAAAACCTCAACTAAAGAGAGTCTAGGTCTGCACGAATTGAAGCAGAATAAACCGTGTTTTGATGAAGAATGTTCAGGTTTTTTAGATCAAAGAAAGCAAGCTAAACTACAGTGGTTACAATATCTAAACCAAAACAACGTATATCATCTAAACAATGTGAGACGTGAATCTAGTAGATATTTCAGGAACAGAAGAAAGAATATTAGAAAGCTAAAATTGATGAACTTGATTTTGAAACTTACAGTAAGATCAGAAATATCAAAGACTTGTACAGGGGCATCAATAACTTTACGAGAGGTTACCAGCCTAGAACTAATATAGTAAAGGATGAGAAGGGTGAATGGTTACAGACTTCCGCATTATTTTGGCTAGGTTGAAGAAATATAAGTTTAATGATATCAGGTAGACACAAATATGTACAGCATAGCTACTAGTGCCTGAGCCGAGGGACATAGAGTTTTAGATAGATATTGCAAAGATAACAGACACAAATCACCAGGCACCGATTAAATCCCAACATATTTGATTAAAGCAGAGGACAGGACATTACCCACTTGAGATCCATAAACTTATTAAGTCTATTTGGAATAAGGAGGAATTGCCTGAGAAGCGGATGGGGTCGATCATTTTACCTATTTATAAGAAGGGCTATAAAACAGATTGCAGTAATTATAGAGGCATATCCCTTTTTCTAACTACATGCTAAAATGTGTCCAAAATCTTGCTCTCAATTTTAATCCCATATTCAGAGGAAATTATTGGGGATAATCAGTGTAGATTCGACGCAACAGGTCAACAACTGATCATATATTCCGCATTCGTCAAACAGTTGAGAAGAAAAGGGAATACAATGAAGCAGTGCCTAAGCTATTTATGCTTCAAGAAAGTCTATTATTCAGTTAGGAGGGAGGTTCTTTATGATATTCCCATTGACTTTGTTATCCCCATGAAAGTGCTAAGGCTAATAAAAGTATATCTGAAGGAAGCATACGGCAGAATCCGGGTGGGCAAATATTTGTCTGACAAATTTCCTGTTAAGAATTGTTTGAAAAGGAGATGATGTACCGCCATTGCTTATCAACTTAGCGTTATATTATGCTATTTGGAAAGTTCAGGTAAAGGAAGATTGCTTTAAATTAAATGGTACAGATCAGCTTTTGGTTCATGGTGATGATATTAATATACACTGGGCCGAAGTATTATAAAGAAAAACACAAAATCTTGAGTAGTTGCTAGTAAGGAGTGCTACCGTACGTTTCTCGTGTTGGTTTGGGCTTGTAGCTTCCCGTTTCCTCTCAGCTAGCCTAAATGTCTTCTCTCAGGGTAATCTACGTAGGAGATCTCTGCAAGGCCCACAATCTGCTACGACTGGCGACACTCTCACACACGCACAATGCAGCGTTCTTTCTTTAATTTTATTTGTTAATTGCAATGTCTTTTACAAAATAAAGTATGATATTTTTATGTTTAATATATTCTAATAATCCAACGGAAATATAAAAGTTAATCTGGGAGACCACGGCACTTGGAGTAAACACTTAACTCTACATTAATCTATTTGTATAATACAATTTACACTGAAATATTGCCAAATCGGAGCACCGAAATTTGCATCATTTTAACTCCAACGGTCCAAAGAAAGTGTCTCTTCGCATAGCGTCTTCTCCTTCGTTCAATTAACTACCCCCTTATGTATCCAGTAATTCTATTTGCTGCAAGTAGAATTAAGAAAAATCTCATAGGCCCAATTAATTCTTTAGCAAACCGAGTCTCATTGGCAAATCTAATTTAGATCACTAGACCCAAACTCACGTAAATGAACATATGTGTGCTGCTACTGAAATAATCATGTCTTCAACAATAACAAAGTCTCGTGTTTCATACAGAAACGCTCAGTTGCAAAACTTCTACCAACTAGATAGTTGACGAATGTTTTGCCCAGGCTCAGGTTTCTCAATGCCATTAACAGCCTTCACACCTCTTAACTGTTTCCCTTTTTAATCATTTCCAACCAACAAAATCTATTTATATAGAGCCCGTTCAGGGTTCGAACATGAATCGCCGGTACATATCAGGACTTGAACCTGAAATGCCGGTAACAGGAGACTGGACTAGAAGTAAATACTGATAAAACCAAGTACACGATCATGTCTCGAGATCAGAATGCACGACGAAGTCATAATTTAATAACTGAAAGGGTGGAAGATTTCAAATATTTGGTAACAACTTTAACAAATCAAAATTCTGTGCAGGGACAAATTAAGGGCAGATTTAAGTCAGAGAATGCTTGTTATCGTTGGGTACCGAATCCTTTGTCATCCAGTTTCCTATCCAAAATTTTAAGATTAAGATATAGAGAACTATAATTCTGCCAGTTGTTTTGTATGAGTGTGAAATTTTGTCGCTCACATTGAGGGAGGAACATAAGTTGAGGGTTCTTGGGAATAGGGTGCTGAGGGGAATATTTGCGCCTAAGAGGGAAGAGGTAACAGAGGAGTGGAGAAAACTACATAATGAGAAATTATTGATCTGTACTTATCCAATAATTTTGGGGTAATCAAATTGAGAAGAATGAGAAGCGTGGGGCATGTAGCACGTGTGGGAAGAGGAAATGTGTATAAAGGGTTTTGTGGGGTAACCTGGGGGAAAGGGACCGATTGGAAGACCCAGGCGTAGGTGGGAAAATAATATTAAAATGGATCTTCAGGAAGTGGGATGTGGGGGCATGAATTGGATTGATCTGGCTCAGGGTAGGGAGAGGTGGTGAACACTTGTGAACGCGGTAATAAACCTTCGGGTTCCATAAAATGCGTGAAATTTTTTGACTGTCTGAGAACCGGTTAGCTTCTCAAGAAGTAATTATTTCGAGATCTTTGCCTATCGATTTTTGACTTCGCTCAGCAATTTGAGCAATCTGAAAATTGCTGTGGCACCCACTTGAAGGAGAAGTTCGCTATCCAACCCTGTCTTTGCGGCCACACTTCTTGTGACATGGGCCTGGTGTGTCTCCCCTATGTGATGTGGTCAGCTCATTTCTTTGTCACACACATACAGACGGAAAAGATAAGCTCCTGGAATGGCCCGACCGTTCATGTTT
>JGI20166J26741_11984473_pt1 | contig 19461 bp, 15 predicted proteins | sample TergutCu122P5_FD_26741 | JGI IMG/M metagenome (IMG submission 26741)
AACAGTGCTGCCACCTTCCACATATTACTATTTTCAATGGACCGCGCTGCATTTTTGAACTACGAACAAATTATAATTAATATTTGCCCGCCCCTCGTAGATCCTTTGAAATGGTGGAAGAGTTCAAATATATGGGAACAACGTTAACAAATCAAAATTCTATTCAGGAAGAAATTAAGAGCAAACTGAAATCAGGGAACGCTTGCTATCATGAGGTGCAGAATCTTTTGTCTTCCAGTTTGCTATCCAAAAATTTAACGGTTAAGATATACAGAACTGTAATTTTGCCTGTTGTTTTGTATGAGTGTGAAACTTGGTCACTGACAATGAGGGAGGAACGTAGGCTGAGGGTGTTTGAGAATAGGGTCGTGAGGAGAATATTTAGGCCTAGGAGGGATGAGGTAACAGGGGAGTGGAGAAAACTACATAATGAGGAACTTATGGTCTGTATTCCTCACCTAATATTGTTCAGGTGATAAAATCAAGAAGAATGAGATGGGTGGGGCATGTAGTGCGTGTGGGTGAGAGGAGATGCGTATACAGGATTTTGGTGGGGAAACCTGACAGAAAGAGACCACTTGGGAGACCAAGGCATAGATGGGAGGATAATATTAAGATGGACCTTCAGGAAGTAGGATGTGGGGGTATGGACTGGATTGAGCTGGCTCAGGATAGGGACAGGTGGCAGGCACTTGTGAATGTGATGAACCTTCAGGTTCCATTAAATGTGGGGAATTTCTTGACTGGCTGAAAACCAGAAGCCTCTTAAGGACTATGCTCCATAGAGTGAGTAAGTAAGTGGGTACACCAAAATCACAAATGTGAAATACCCATTTGTACTTAGCAGAATATTACTCAATAATCACTTGTACTATAACTCTATACAAAGTTGGAAATGACTCAGAAGACTCTACTTGATCTACACCTAGTGACAGAAGTCCATGCTGGCAGCAGTGGTGTCATCTTGCTGTCAGGCCAGAAGCTATCTGATCACACCACACATCTATCTATAAAACTTCATGATGTCATATCTCTAAACACAGTAATATGAATAACTAATACTGTAAGAACTTCCATTCTCACATATGATTATACATATCTTTACTTCTTCATAAACTATGCAGCAAATTTTGTTTTCACATACATATATAACAGTGGAATGTTTAGGAAAATGATGATCCTTTTACTCAGACTCAACAGTGCACCCTTACAAGCCTGCACATGCACTAACCTTACTTACTTGTGAATAGTGTGTGGCATTATTTTGCGAACCTATGTAACTGATGCTTGTAGGCACAGGATTGTCCAACTGTAAAAGAAGAAGAAAAAAAAATTTCATTGCTCATAAACTTTCCACCATACAGTGAGTCCCACCACTTGGAACCAACCTGGCAGTCTTAAGTGTGTTAGCATTGTTACTGACTCACTTAAGACACAGTCTCACATTATAACTACTGCATAATTGGAAAGTATGCATTTTGTTACTGCAGATGAAGTACAGCACAGCACACAGTGTGTTAATTTTTTTTTAAATGCTCATAAATTTTGAATAATCTTTGTACAAGAGGCAGAATCAAATGTAATATTTTTTCACAGAAGAAAGAGCAGACTTTCAATGCAGCCCTCAAAACCTTTAAGATATTAATTCAATCAAACCAGTAAGTCTAATACAGAGCCAGATTTTGTGAGAGGAAAGTTTCATTATCTGCAAAGAATTACATGATATTAAGGCTGATCAATGGTGTGTTATCAGTATAAGAATTATTGAATGCAGATTTATTCAGAAACAATAATTCACAAAAATATATTAGACACATTCACACCATTTAATAAAAACCTAAATGATAATAAGGAATATTCATTAGTTCAGCAACACCGTGCAATTGCACATCCAGTAAATAATTTAGTGACTGGGCTAACTAACATTTTGTGCAACCAAATAATTTTCACCCTCTGTGGTCTGCTCATTCACCCAATCTCAATCAATGTGATTATTACTATGGAGAAATTTGATAAACCAGGTTTATTAGAACAACCCACACACAAAGGACAAATTTAAAGACAACATCAAATGTGCAGTAATGCCAATTTCATGAGAAGAACTTCAAAAAACTTCGAGTAAATGTTCACCGGTTCTCAAGCATGTCTGACAGCTGAAAGAGGTCATTTCCAGCACCTGTTATAACATGCTGTGGGTTATTTCACAGAGTACTGTAGATATAACATAATCACAATCTGACAGTATGCTGACATGGCAGTTGTTGTTACAAGTGGGGCATCCTGTACATGAAATGTATTGAACAAAACAGCTACTTAAAGAGATGACTAAAATACAGCATTCATAAAAATACGTTACTAACATGTTCGCTATCACAGTCAATCACAGACCATTTCTTGTCCATCTGATCGAGAATCCAAAAAGACTACCATAAAGACATCTCACACAAATCTTAAGTGTTTTAGTCAGTCTATGATTGCACAGTTTACTCTTCACTCAGTACATAAGACTACAAAGAAAGCGTGTCCAAAGATAAACTAAAAATACTATCAATTTCATTTTGACAAGAGAATCTTTGCATAATCTGTATTCAGATTAGAGTAATTCTGAAATATTTTTGTTCTCATGTGTGGAAGCGAACATATTAAGGAAATTCTATTAATTGTAAGTTAACAATAATCAAGAAGTAAATTCTGATACAACTTTCCTCAAAGAATAATACAAGCTGTTCATAAAAAGAATGCATGTGGCAAAACTGGTAAATTATAATGTCAACTGCATATGGCACATGATCCTCAGCCATCTACCAGCAACATCAGCAGGATGTAAATACCTCTATGAACACAGATGAGGAACCTTGCAAGATCAACATGTGTTTGTTGCAAAGGCATTTAAATGGCCAGCTGCTGCATGTGGTATGGCTTTTCAAATCTGCACTATGACCCTTACAATACACCATATTCACAAACCATTCACACATGCACTTGGAAATCAAAGAACAGAAATACAAAGAAACTATACATCAATAAAAAAAGACTGTCACAGCTACCTAAATGATATAGAGGCCACCATCATAGCATCTGTGAATGACAAGTGAAAATAAAGTCATATGGATAAACAAAAACTGTTACAGATGAGACACACACCACTCCCAAATACACACTGCCATTACCTGCCACAAGTCTCATCTGACATGTCCATATAATGGGTTAAACTTTCCTTTACCCTTTTGCTGTGCTATTTAAATTCACTGCATCCTGATATCTGAACAGTTCATTTCAGTTGTTTCACTTATAAAATGCTTCAGTACCTTCAGAATAAATTGACTGCATCCTGATGGTATCAGAAAGGCTTATTTGAACTGCTTATAAAGTGTTTTAGCACTTTAAGCACTGCAAAGAATACTTAATTTTACCACACATGGTGCATCTACATTTCCCAAAGAATGCATATAAGCATTTCCAGATAGCATGGTTCTAAATAAATCAATATCATTTCCATGTCTTGAAGCTTTCATGGCAACAAAATTCATTATGATCTTCTTGGGCTGTGAGTGCATTATGTTCTTCAAATCATCTGTCTCCATCATCAGGGTTTTGATATCAGAAACCTGATGATGATGATGGAATCAATCTCTGAAATGTCAGTTGATTTAAAAAACATGACATGGCTGTCAGCCTCAGAATATTTTACTTCATAGTATTTCTGCATTAGAAGCCACACAACCATCATATTAGTCATAAGCAATGAATTACCTAATAAGATAAGTCTTTTGTGACAAATATGTATTATTAAATTGATAGATTACTGGATTTTCTCCAGCATCTCATTGTTTGTTAAAACACAACTTCCAAAATTTTGTTTTAACAAAACACAAGGCAATGGAGGCAGTCCAAATATGTGTCCCTTTAATGCCTCATGAAAATATACACAATCCTGAGGAAAATCTCAGTGGCGAAAGATACCATGTTATTCAGTGTGTGTAATTTTTAGTCCTTTAATAGTAAACAAATTTGTATTCATTTAATAACATTCCATTTTATTAAGGTAGGGAAGTTAAAATCAATGTGGTGTTTCAATTTGAAGTACAATGTGGAATGGATATATCTGGCTAAGGAAAGGGCCCAGCAGCAGATTCTTGTATGCATGGTATTAAATGAACTTAGTATGTTTCATATCCTGAATTAAAGGAATATTTACATTTACGTAGTGAACTGACAAATGCACACTGGTAAAATATGTTTTGACATATATTGTCAATAACCTACATATTTTGGTCGCTTTTGCAACCATCATCAAGGTGCTATTACAAGAATACTGATAAAATATAAACTGTTAAATTGTGTAAGTAAAACCACTTCTTGTTACAATATTTATCTCAAGTGCTCCTTATGGTTGTAAAATGTGAGGTTATGTATTGTTAAAAACAGTTAAAATTTACATTATTGTTAAAAACAGAATCAGTGTGTTTCAGTTGTTAGTTACATGTAGTTGATACACACCTTGTTAAATGAGTAGATATGTGTACCACAGGGGAGATCATTTCAGACTAAAGTGATCTCACTTCTTAAGACTTTAGAGATGTCCCATGTGGTACACATCTCTACTCAATGAACACGGGGTGTGTATCAACTACATGTAACTAACAACATAAACACACCCAGCTGTATTTGTTTTTAATAACAATGTAAATTTTAACTATTTTTATTAGTGCATAACCTGACATTTTACAGCCACAGGATGCACTTGAGATAAAGATTGGAACAATAAGTGGTGTTACTTATGCAATTTAACAATTTATATTTTATCAGTATTCTTGTAATAGCACTCTGAAGAAGGTTGCAAAAGAAAGCAGCCGAAAGATGTGATTTATAATATGTGTCAAAACATATTTTACCAGTGTGCAATTGTTGGTTCATTATATAATCATAAATATGGTACTGAATATTTCGCTTCCACAGAGAGTGGAGAATTTCTTGACTAACAGAATGGTTAGCTAATGAAGAAGACTCTGCTTTGTGAATTTAAAGCATTGGAAAGTTTACTGGTGAAATTAAAATAAGGTAACACAAACTAAATACATCTCCCACAAACCATGCTACTTGTTGATCACCAGTATTTTGTTAGCTATTATTTATTCCATTTATACACCATTAAAATAAGCAGAAAAACACTGCAAATGATAATTTAGAGTAATTATTACATAACACAAAGACCATGGGTATGGCAATAGCTTGAAAATATAGGAAGTAATGTGTTTAAGTACAACAATGCCAACTTCCTACAGAATAACATAGCTCTCTCACTACATATATAAACCATGCTTTCTGAGACACACACGCACGCACGCACGCACACACACACAAAAAGAGGAGGCTAATTTGCAATAGAACTCACCACTGCAGTAACTACCATACATGTACAACATGCTGTATTTTGTTTGCAAATTTTAATATGTTGTACCTGTTTACCTGAGTTCATAAGAGTGAAGAAACTAATATACAACTGCATGTATTATGCTCTAGAAAGTGACAGATGTATACAGTATTCTGATATATGTAGAAAGGTAAAATATATAAAGATTACAAAATTATGGTAGATACAGAAGGCACAGAGAAAGCAATGGGTGATCCTGTGGGAAAAAGAAATACACACAGAACTTAAATTTAGGATCTTAGTTGCACATACTACTTTCAAACAGGACAAACTGCCACATATAAAGTACTTCAGATAGAAAATAATGTCTGAGAAAAAATTTTATCACTTCATGTATTACAAAATGGCAGTTGTGCCTATACCCTATTGGGTATAAAATGTTACTATTAATAAAACTATCTTTTATTGAGCACACAACAGTCTAACACACAAAAAAGTTCAAAGATGTGATGTGACCTGATTTGAATAAAGCGAAAGTTGCGTGAAATAAATATCTCCTCATTCTGCTGACCTTTCAGTTGTTCTGAAGAGGAGCAGAAGGATGAAAATTTAGAAGTTTTAATTACAGACAATTCACCAACTTAAAATGATTTTCATTCAAGCCAATGTCACAGTCCAGTGCATAAATTATTGCAGCTGAATGACACAAACAGGTCACTCCTTCAATAAGCTCACTAAAGGTGTTTTGAATTCCTTGACTAACAACTGTGAAATAGAATCCAGAATGCAAGGACTTGTATCTTCTTAACTCACACAAGTTCCTGGTTATGGAAACCTATGGTTCATGACTATGTTTACAAAAGCCCCAACAGCACCTTTCTTGAGCCAGTTGAATAATGACAGTAACTCATTATGAAAAGTAAGCACTGAGTGTTTGGTGAGATGTGTACCAACACAGTTTTAAACTGTCTCCGAAACATGATGTGCTCAGTAATTTTACTGCTGTGTTTTGGAACAGTGTAAACGGTTATGTGATAATACCGTTTCAAAAGCAAGCCTAACAACAGAGGCTGATCCTGTCCCCCAAATGTAGCACTGTAGAAGTTACAGTACCTTAATCAAGTAGATGATGGAAAAGTCCATGAAGTTAATGAGCTCAGTTGAATGAAATTCTCCCATTTACATTCAATCTCAGACCTCCACTTTGACAGTCATGTGGAACACTGTTCTCGCATTAAAGGTAAATCCTGTTCATCCAAATGGAAGAACACTGTCCCACAGTGCACATTTAAATTGAATACTGCTCTGGCCACACCAGAAACCTACGATTTAAAAGGCCACATGCTAAAGTTCAGTATCCTCCCATGTATGTCTAGGTGTCACCAGTGGTGTCTTCCCTTGTGGTCTAAAAGTTTCTTGTGCCTTGCTCATCTCCTAACAAATTACATGTCCTGCCCATTGGATCCTCCATCATGTAGCCATCTTAACAATATATGGAATGAAATACAATTTACATATGATTTGAGCCTTTTACTGTTCCAGGTATTAAGACCACAGTCTTTTGGGATGTGACACCATGCAATTTGGTAGACAGGTACTAACACTGGAGGAAACTGCCACCTCCAGCCACAGGAGGAAGAAGGTTCCTGGTACCTCCACACCATACTGCATGGCATTACATCTATGAAGCATACAATATTAGTACAAATTGTGTGTGTAAAGCTCCTCACTATGTATGAAACATCACAAATGGCTATTCTAACCAAAGAAGCTGGCAGTGACTGAACACAGCATTGAGACAAGACATATGGAACTTCAAGAACAATACAAAACTGGCTAGAATGGAAGGCTACACTGGCCATTTTGTGAAAGAAATGACAGAGATCAGGCTACATCTGGAAACTTTTAACATGGATATGGGATTCACACAAAATTAATATAGTTCCCAGCCACCAAAATACACCAGATAGGCGGGGCCAATGAGAAATAATGGTAATGGCCTATGAAAGACAGCATCCCTCATACCCCAGGTTAAGCAGCAAGGGCTATATGTTGACTGACTGCCAGACTCTGCTACTGTCCTCTCACCAACCAGCACTTGGACAAGAAGCCTGGGCTCTGAGTGTGTGTATGTAAAACAACAGGCAGATGTAATAGTCATCACATATACCCTGAAAATGGAGACAGACACTTTCTGACGGATGCAATCTGTATCTTCAGGTGGCTGAAAGCCTGAGGGGACTCCAGTGCATATACAGGCACCATGAAAGCTTCAAGTGTTATATTCTCATTGTGTAATATATATAAGGACCCTTAGTGCTATTTCCATCTTTCATCACAGCATGTTACATATGACTCATTACAGAAAAAGGTTTCACATAATGCCTACATAGACCAATATAAAAATATGTATGGTAATTATTGGAATCTCAAAGATCAAATAGCTTAAAGTTGAAAAATCAACATTCACATGTATAAGAAGGGACTGCAATATACATAAAACTGCAAGTGTCAAACAATTTACTTCATGTACAACAATTTTTAGAAATCTATATTCTGACATTCTAAGCAGTCTCCCAATCACATCTAAATCTGTAAAACACAGTTGTGAACTCCACTCTTCACATGTGTAAGAGAAAGATGCAAAAATGTGCCTGCTAGTTTTGCCAAGTTTTTCTGTTCATTCATCCACCCACACATAGCAATTCAAGAAGCAGTGCGTGACACATCATGAAATCTGAGCCTAGAAAGCTTTACCAAAATGTGTTCACACTTTCCACTTTTGGTTAAAACTGAATGTCAGCAACAACCACTTAACATCAAAATCTACAAGTTAATGCAAACATATTGAGCATAATTCAACAAACATTTACTGAAGCATAAAATATATCTAACAAAAGTTGTAAAGACAGACGATACATTCAGTTGATTATACTGTACAAACTTTTTCTGTTAGGCCTTATGGTTTTTTTAGATAATTATAAAATTAGGATACTTTCAGTCAAACCAATCTTGTGCCTGCCTGCTTGTTCACACTGCCTACTTTAAGCTATTTTTAACATCATCAAATTTATTACTCACAAAATGAAAGTCTACGTGTAATAACAGACTTAATTTGCCAAAACTGCCACATATGCATACATTTCCTAACTTGTTTAGACAGTGATGATGTGGGCTATGGCACTGTGTAGTCTTTGTAGGTTGTTACTGTTTCAAAGGAATCCACCATCTCCATTATCTACCGTGAAGATGGGGGCAGCAGATTTCTCAAGAACACTTGTCACCATCTACCAGAGTAAACAGTGTTAAAGTCCAAAAGGCCACAATCTCAACCTTCACTGCTCTGAAAACCTCAAACCTCCTCTCTGTCACTTTCCAACATAAATTAACTAACTCATGAAGCACAGTCCTTGAAAAGCCAATAGTAACTCAAATATTCACAAAATTCAGAGCATTTTATGAAATCTGAAGTTACGTTACATTGAACTAAAGTAATCTGGTCTACACACACTCCCACTGCGTATGTTTAAGATCCATTTCAATACTATCCTCCCATCTATGCCTAGGTCTTCCAAATGTTTTCTTGCCTTCAGTGTTCCCACAAAAACTGTGTGCATTTCTCTTCTCTCCCATATCTGCTACATACCCTGCACAGCTCATCTTCCTTGAATGGATGATCCTAATACTATGCAGTGTGATCACATGGCTCCCAGACAGAATTAATTTCTCCGTAACAACACTTACCTTCTAACCAATGCTGTCCTGTTCAATGTACTCTCCTTGAGACATTATACAACAATTCCAGGTTTGCACCACTGTTTGACACCTTTCATGAAGTGCGTTGTTTGAAACATTGCGAGTGCATCCCATGATTTTGCTTATGTTGTGGTAACAATTAAAATTCCAAGGTTTCTGCACTGTATCCACAAACCAACATCTCAGCACCCATAATTATCAATGAAAGGTATTCTGGGTATTTTTCAAGCCTCTGTTAATGGTCCTGGCATATGGTGACATGAATCTCCTTCTGCTCTTCATGCAGCAGATGGCGTATGAATTTCACAGCAATCCAATGTGTGTTCAGACTTTCCAAATACTGTGAATTAACATAAACAAAACTCCCAACAAGTTAGCAACTTTATGGACACTGATTATTTTGTTTCTGAGTCGAGGTTCCATCACCTGATCCACATTTTAATCTGTTTTTCTCATTGGTGGACACCCTATGTACTTGGCATCTTCAACAGAGGTCACACTTCTTCTGAACTTGGAAAACTTGTGTTATTTCTGTTGTCCGCTCTTCAAAAGCTACTTTCAACATTTCGTAAGCTTTTGTAGTATTTTTTCCCCTGTTTAAAGCAAATATGATGTTGATGTGCTGTTCTTTAATGTCTACCATTTTCTTGGTATGCCACACTTAACAAGATATTACTCAACAAACACACATGCTACAGACTTATTCCAAACAAGAAATGACTCAGCAGACTGCTCTACCTGCACCTAGTTGTACAGTACATGCTAGCAGCAACAGTGTTCATCTCTTGGTCTGACCAGAACCTATTTGATCACACCACTCACATCTGGCAAACAGTAGTCACAAAGCTCCTCACTATGCAGTTTTTGGCAGCCTGTTGTCATTTCTTACAAATCAGGTCCAGGCACTCTCCTTAGCAATTGTTCTTGAACATCTCAGTCTGTGTTCGTCCCATAATGTGAGTGACCGAGCTTTAAACCCACACAAAATAACACACTAAACTATAGTTCTGTACATTTTAATATTTAAATTTTTTGACAGCAGATGTTAAGACAGATGATTCTGAACTGAATGGCAGTAACCACTTTAATGATTAATAGACATAAAGTTTTCGTACACAAATATTTATTTACTTTGTGGATTCTCTATCCCCTCTTCAAAAAGAGCATAACGCTCAAAACTTCCCTGTCTCAGTGTACAAAAATGTCAAAGGTTTTTGACCAGTTGTTGAACAAAACAATCAGAATCAGGCACCTTACAAAAATAAATCTCCACATATATGGTCATTACACTCATTTATGGTGATTCCAGTACCATTCACAATCATATATACAGACCTACTTGTCTATGCTTTCATGAAGAATAAATTAATTGAAAGTGAAAATACTTAGACAATTATTTCTACTTATACTGAATGACCAAAACAATTTTACAAATATAAAGTAATCATGCAATGAATTAGCAAAAAACACCTAGAAGTACAACAAAATAAAAATCATTACATATGGACTGGATTAAGTCAAAATGCAGTAGCTAAATTCATCTGCTGCTGCACTTTGGATGCCTGCAGATTATGTATGTTTCTTTGTGCTAGCTGGAACACATGCATCTCTTTTACCAAAGAAAAGAAATGTGTTGCAACTGTTTATAAATAACAGCACTCAAATGATTCAAGACCAATTTTCTGGCACCAACCACACCAACTAGCAATGTTCTTCAGTAAATGGAGGTCAATGAAGTTTAAGATAACTGCATAACCAAACTACTGGGACAATTCAGTCAGTGCAGTGTCTAAGCTATGGACTGAAGACTGAGGAACCATGATTCAATTCCCAGCAGGAGCAAGAGATTTTCCTGTCTACCATAATGTCCAGAATAGCTCTGGGGTCCACCCAGCCACTTATTCCGTGGGTACTGGAAACCCTTTCCCAGAAAATAAAGTGAACCAGGCCTGAGCTTACTGTTGTTCTCCATTAATTGGCAAGGTTAAGAAGGCATGGTGTTATAGCCCCACTCCACCATACACCTTCATGACAAAGTGAGTAACAAAGCACATGGACAACTGTACTTTTATGACCACAGTATGACACATTTGAGTGTTAGTAAGGATCTTCCTGAAATGTACTATTCAAATATCACAGTAGCATATAAAAGAAACCTCCTGTCTCTCATGAAGGCCTCTACAACACGTTTCCTACAGCAAGTTTGCAAGAAATTTTTAGGAACTGAAATACTTTGAGGCCATCACTTTCATTGCTTATAATTTCTGGTTAAACATTACACTTTACATACAAGTTACCATCAACCACAATTCAGCACATGCCACTTTCAACCTTCCATATAAACTACTAATATCATTACATCCTGTGACACAAAGAATGGGTATTTCTCGAACAAATTGAGGTAACAGAGATGTCAATGAATAATAATGACTAGAAACTTTGAAAACATGCAATGTCTTGTAAAGGAATATGATTGCCTCTCAAAGAAATGGCAAACAGATTAACAGACATGCATGATCAGGTTCTGTATATTTAAGATCCACCCTCAAACTAGATTTCTATAGTTGTATTCATTGGAATATGCCTATTTTACAAGCTCTTAAAAATAAATCACATTTGGAACAATGCATTTTGGAGCCTAAAAATACAGCATGCAAAATATACACCTTCATACTTTCCAACAATGTGGATGAGCATTAAATAACTTTTCTAAATCTAACAAGGACTTTATTTAATTGAACAGGATCTAAAATTCAGATTTTAATTTAAATTAATTTAGACTCTAAATTAAAAAAGTCCCCAGAAGGAGAACAAATGTCAAAAATATCAAACCCCACCACTGATTTATTTGTGGTTTACTTAACAATGCTGTCACTGGATGAGACTATGACACTAAAGGACAGGATGATTATTGAAAAATGAATTACAAAGAAAGAGGAAGGACATGGTTGTGACCTAATCTGAAGTCCCATCCTTACATTTTCCTTATTGGATGGTAAAAACCAACATAACCCTCAAACATGTTAAGAGATTTGAACCAGACACCTCCCCAACGTAAGTCAAAAGCATTAATGCTTGAACCACCTTGCCTAGTCCCACCACTGAGTCCGATTCATGCACATCCATCTTATGTTCTGTTCCCAGTCCATTATAGTATTAAAATTAACTCATTCCATGTAACACAGTATGGTCCGCCTTAGGCAGCCATCAGGTGAGTAACACATTCTGTAATGGTACCTAACAATACATTTCCATGTTCACAAAACCCAGTGGCTGTCCAATTCTGAGTAAGGACGCAGTTCAATCGAGTCTGCATCTTCACAACTTATGTATTTTATGAGTCATTACTTGACTGCTGAGGCTTACATTCTCAAGCAGTCATTTCCACTGAGATTTATTTCCTAACCAAACAGTAGCATGCAATTTTTCCCAGTGACCAAAACCTCAAATGCTTTCAATAACTGGAAAAACAACAAATACATTTTGACCATTTTTAGTGTGAAAACAGTATTTTAAACAAGCTCCTCACTGTTTTAAAAATCAAGTTTAACCAGAAAAATGGCCAAGAATCAAAACAGCTTACTATGTAATAAAATATGATGCACTACGCTCTTCAGCATACAACAGACAAAGGACTGCTAAAATGAGAATTTATATTAAGACATGCATAATAAATAATGATAATGGAATTTAGTGTTTGGTGGCGCACAATCACCTGCAGTTCCGCACTCCAGCTGCAACTAGTTTCCACTAAGCTGTGAACAAGCTGGCACCAATCCTTGCAAGGTGCCAAAAGGGAATTATCAGTATAAATTTATCTCCCAGCATACATTTCTTTATAGCATGGTTCCCAATCTTTTCTAATTCACAAATTTATGGTAAAGCAGTGAATTTTCTAAGGATTGCTACTACATTTGCCTCATACTATACAACAGAAATAAATAACTAGAACTCCAGATTATTATCTTCTGGACAGCCAAGCAGTTGGTTACTGATGATGTTTTAGATGAACCTGCCACCTTCATGTTCGCTATGAAGATGCAGGTGGCAGGTTCATCTGTAACAGTGGTAACCATGGTATCACAATCCAGAAGACCAAAATCTGTGTTCTCATCACAGTGACAAACACAACTTCACAGAGTCCACAAATCTTTATACCACTAGAATGTATAAAATATGTTAATTTCCATTACAGAGCACTTGTTATTATGTGGTTTTAAAAGTGGACATCACCATCATCACCCACACTGAACATTCACAATTAAAAATATTCCCAAGGGCATATGAATACTCCGTCATGCTGTCAGGAATGTGGGGGGAAGGAAAGTTGTCATAAGCAACCTACCAATTACGATATCTGTGCAAATAACAACAATGTTCAAAACAAAACACTAAAGTCACAAAAATTAAATGGAGATGATGGGTCAAGAGTTGTGAATCAGTAATTTACCTTTGTGGGGAGAGGGGAAAACACAGTATATGTGTATTTGAAAAGCCCGTGTCATTATCTAATAATACACAACACGGCTGCATACAGTTCTCTCAATTTAAACATATGTATGCATAAAAATGAAAAATTATTATTCTTTTGGTTTTTATATGTACAAGTACATACAGCACATTATACTACTATCTATCCTGTTCTGCTTCATAAAAATGGGCAAAATATTTAATTTTCAGTAGTAGCATATATCACATTACTATTTTTCCTGGACAGTGTCTTTCCAAAAACAGAGACAATTGTGAAATGTTTCCCCTGGAGAAAAAACAATCCGGAGGTAAACTACTCCTGAAGTTGGATCACCAGGAAGGAGTGTTTTTAGATTAGAGGAGAGCAAGAAAGTCACGTATTACACAGGAAATAATCAGGAAAATGGATGAACAAAGGAAGTGGAAGAATGCCAACAATGAAGGAAGGAAGGATGGAATAACTACAGAAGACTGAAGAACAAACTGAAGAGAGCCACAGACAAGGCCAAGAAGAAATATCTTGAGAGCATAAGTGATGAAATCATGTAATCTCAAAGAAAAAGACATTATGATTTAATGTACATAATACAAAGGAACCAGGTGGGAAAGAAAACCATGGTATTCAGAACATTGGCATCAAAAATTCTCCAGCGAATATAATAGTAGGTGATAAGAGACAAGTACTGAAAATTTGTGAGAATTATGTTACAGAAGTCTACAACCAAGCCAAGTGACCAGAAAACCTATAAGTCAAACCTGAAGAGGAAGTAGGTGCACATGAGAAAGGCCCTTCCACAGTGAAGTAGAAAAAGCTATGAAGGACATGAGGGATAAGATGGCTACAGGAGATGATATATGTGTGGATGTATTCAAACTGTTGGGAGAAGATGATCTCAGAATAATGATACAACTGATCAACAACATATATGAAACTGGAGAGTTACCCATGGATTTCAATGAAGTTACAACCATTGTCTTAAAGAAGCCAAGAGCTATGAAATGCAGGAACCACTGTACAATCAGCTGCATCACATGCACAGCACAGATAGCAGTGAGGATGCCTAGTAGAAGGACTGAACAGAAAACTGAGGATGAACTTGGAGAAGATCAGTTTGAATTTAGAAAGGGAAAAGGAACTAGGGAAGCAAGTATGATGCTGCGAATATCAGATCGAACTTTGGATACAGACAAAGAAATGTGTGCTTGCTTCATAGACTGACAGATGGCACTTGACCATGTAACATGGACCAAATTAATGCAGGTCTTAAAGGAAACTAGTTCAACTGGTGAAAAAAAGATTGATCAGTAAACTACGCATGGATCAGAGTGTTAAAGTATAACTGGACCAAGATGAGACAATAAGCGTGAGGACTGGAAGAGGAATTACACAAGGACGCTGTTTGTCACCAACTGTATTCCAATGGTAAAGCAAGTACCTTACAAACGAAGCTCTTGAAGGGTTTGGAGATTTGAAAATAGGACAGGTAATTCTCACTGTGAAATATGCAAATGACCTTGTGCTAATGACTAAGGAAGAAACTAACTGTAATGGTGTGCGTGATTGATACAATGAATGAAATTGGAAGGTGTTAGGGAAGAGAAAAGGATGTGGAAAAAACTGAGGTAATGGGAATCTTGAGGCAACCATCCCCAGTAGCAGGTATAACTGATCAAAAACAACTGGAGAATGTGGGATATTTCAACTACTTGGGAAGCATTATAACAAATAATGCAGGCTGTACACACGAAATTAAATCCACGATTGTCATGGCAAAAGCAGAATTCAACAAGAAGACTCTTTTCACCAGCAAATAGGACTTAAATTTAAGGAAGAAAATAGCAGAGAGCTAGTGCTGAAGCATGGCTTTGTATGGTGCTGAAAACTGAACACTTTGGAAAGTAGATTAGAAATACTTGGAACGTTTTGAAGCGGGGTGCTAGAGAAGGATAGAGATGGTCAGATAGAACAATCATGTGGAAAATGAAGAAGTATTACATAGAATAAAGGTGCAATGGAATAGGCTGCCTACAATAAAAAGAAGGAAGGATAACTGGATAAGTCACATCTTACATAGAAAATGCCTTCCAAAACACATTACTGAAGGAAAAGAAGACGGAAGATGTCAGAGTTGACAGAAAGATGATGAGGAAGATGTAAGCAGCTACTGCATGACCTTAAGGAAATGAGAGGATGCTGGAAATTGAAAGAGGAAGCATTAGATCACATTCTGTGGTGAACTCACTCTGGAAGAGGTTTTGGACCTGTCATAAGATAGACTATAGAATGAGTAGCATATACACCTGAATCCTCAGCAGGTGATAGTTTTGAACTCATTTGGCTCCTCTATTATGCACTGTGGTCCATTTTTGACAAATTCTTCCTTTTAAGTTTCTGAATAAGAAGTGAAAAATAAATATGCACAATACTTCACTTTCTGGTTTGGAATGCGATCAATAATCTAAATTTTCCACTTACTAGTTAGATGACAGAAAATGGGAATAAAACAGCAAATATAATTACATAAAATGTGCCAGAAATACACGGGTCTACTGGCTACTAACAGAATCCATTCACATACAATTTCAGTTTCCTTCAAATATAAGAGACAGAGATCCATAAATATGTCTTAAATTTGTAGACCACTTCCAATACCAACAGTTCTAGCAATCACACTGTGCTTCATATAAATATCTTCACACTTGTCACTGTCTTTGTTAATTACCTGGGCAAATTGTGAGCATATTTCTGAGTCTCCATCACACACACACATACACACACACACACACACACACACACACACACACACACACTTGCCAGCCAGTGGGCACTTTTCTCATTGCCCTGTGTGTCTACGATTCTGGCTGGTCCACAAATTCTGGCTGCAATAAAAAAGTGTGGGAAAAGATTGGGTACCAGTGCTTAGAAGCAAAATCTATTTCATCATTACTGACACACCACATTACACATGGATTACATAAGACTGGATAATTTAAAAGCATATTTTCTATTTACAAAAGAAAAGACTTATCCTCTTTAAACATATAAAAAAAAATTCAGCCAAAACAGCAGAGAATCTTATAACAAGTTAAAACACTTAAAACTCTTGTCATCTTATGTGTACACTTTCGAAAGTCACCAAGAACATCCACTTAATAAATGTAACATGAAAATACGGCCAAAAATAAAAACTTCATTACTAGCAAAATGTGTGGTATCATGTATGTTCTGGTTCAAACTGTTATGAACAATGAATCCTGGTAGGATAATGATCTATTTCCTAAAATAAAATGTATCAGGATGAGAGTAAGTATTATTCCTTTTAACATGACAGTAACCTTATCACTAACAGCAGCAGGGAATTTCTACATAACCCATTAAAACCATGTTTAATGTCATAAACACAATAATAAAATGTATAAAATGTAAGGTGCAGGCATATTAATTAGTGGGAATATATTTAGACACAAGGTCAGCAGAAATTACGAAGGACAAAGTTGTGGGGGTAATCAGAACAAATCTCATGTCTACTAGTACATGTCTCTTTCACTTGACCATCAACTGCCCATAATACCACCAGTTATTAATTTATTTTATTAGTCTTGGTATTTGGCAGCAAGATTCCAAAAACAACAACTTCAAAAATATGAAACCAGTAAAATCAGGACACTGATAATCCAGATATCACATATCACATAACTTGGTCAGTCCTACGCCAGTGTAAGAAATGGTTGTACTCATTCAGTTGTCTGTTATCTGCAAAATGAAGAGCTCTTGTGATGTCACCCTAACATAATTAGTTTATGTACCCCAAAAGTATCTTATATAACTCCCAAGATCACTCCAACCTGAACTTCTGATATAAATTTTGAAAGTATGTCAGATATAAGCAGAATCTTTTCTCAACTACACTCAGAAATCACAAAAAAGTGACTCAAAATAACTACCAATCAAGTACAGTAAAGGTCTCCCTATAATACGCCACGCAAGCCCAGAAGAACACAAAGTAACATTATTACAATCTTTATGGAAGCCATCCCACTGTTTTATTATCAAACAAACCACATTTATTCAGTGCAACACAAGTTTACTTCAATTCAACTAATTACCCTTACATGTATGCTACATGTTCTGGCCTGTGGTTAGGCCATGTTCTGGACTGTATTGAGGTCATCTTCAGGCATGTCAATACATAAACCATACAAGGCAAGGTACATGAATAATCTATGGGGCCCCTTCTTACAGTTATTACTTTTAATTTACAAACTGAGTTCTTCAAAGAAGGATTTTATAAAAGACTGACCTACGCTGAGGCCATGCCGCATCAGTTAAAATACACCAAGTCAGAAAAATTTCAATACGACCTCTTACTGCAGCACACGAGGAACTAATCTAATAAAAGTCTTCATACATACATTTTTTCAAAGCACGTAAGTCTTATACTTTTATATTGTATATTTTGTTTTAACATTATAAAAATAGCGACTGTCAGAAGGGGCCCCATAGATATTTAATGTATGTTCCCTTGTATGATTTTGGTATTGACATGCCTGAAGACAGCCTAAGTTCAGGCTGAAACATGTAGCATACATGTAAGGACAATTAATTGAATTAAAATAAACTTATGTTGTATTAGACTGACAAAATGTGGTTTGTTTAATATTATTACAAATTATTAAGAAATACCAGTACTATCAAACAATGTGCATTTTCTATATGGCTCATATCAGGTAGAGAGAGCTGAAATGGGATTCTTGTCTGGCGATATAAAATCGTCTGATCGGACTGTCACAGAAAACTGCTGATGCTTATTGACACAAAGCACACACAATACGATAAATAAAAATTGTAACACAGAATAAATGAAGCAGTCAATACTTACCACACCCTGGAAGCATAAGAGATTAAAAACTATCAAAGTTATTGGCTCTCTGATGCATCAAGCAGCATTGTATATGTATCTAAAATTATACCCGTTAGTGTAAACAGATTGACAGATTATGAAGTACATTTTGAACAGATGATTACATGCGCATGTAAAGTACACGGCATAAAAGACACGCACGAAGCGTGATGTGACACCTTATGGATGCAACTTAACTACTTGTAATTGTTTTCAAGCCTCTCTGTTCATAAGCGATAAATATTTTGAAGAAATAAGTCTTCAAAAATTGTTACTTAACTTGTTAATTGCTTTCACATCACTACTGGTACAATGAAATCCCAATTTAGCATCTGCACTTGGTAAATATTCCTTCTGGTCCCAGCTGAAGCCTGATATAAAGAATGTATAATTGTCCCACATTTAATGAACTTCAATATAAAGGTAGACCACATTTCACATAGAAAATTTTCATTTGCCCAAAACTTGTACAGCACTTTCATGTAATTATTACCAGAACACAAATCCATATTCATGTTTTTCCTCTGCCAGAAATCAATACTGCATTATCCTAATTTATGGCAAGTGATATCACATACGAGAACATAACTGAAGTATGCAATCTGTGACATTATAAATTCTTTTATTCTAGAAAGAGGATTTCTTAGTGTTTATTTCATAATGATTGTTGAAATTTAAATGGGAAATTATTAATAGCAATACAGGGTCTTTCAAAAAGATTTGAATGATAAAAACACGTTCCCATGAGGAATACCACATTACCACTGATCAAATATGGCATACAATACATTTGAACACATCTCAAGTTTATTTGGAGTGCGCCAAATTACTTCATAATACGTCTGCTAGGTGGCAGGCTGAATAGTTGCAAAATGGCTGTCAATGGAGAGGCTACATTCCACGTAAGTGGAAAAGTGAACAAGCAAAATGTTCGTATCTGGGGGACTGAGAAGCCTCACC
>JGI20166J26741_11985584_pt1 | contig 19453 bp, 17 predicted proteins | sample TergutCu122P5_FD_26741 | JGI IMG/M metagenome (IMG submission 26741)
TCAATACGGCTGCGGCATTTTAGCGCGTTATGAGGCCTACAAATGGCAGGACGGCGGGCTAACCGGCGTCAGTCGTCCCGATCCGGTCACCTTGTCCGATCTGGTGAGCTATGAGCAGGTAAGAAAGGACATCATCAGCAACACAGAACAGTTCCTGCACGGCTATCCCGCCAATAATATGCTTCTATACGGCGACCGCGGCACCGGCAAGTCGTCCACCGTTAAAGCCCTTTTGCATGCCTACAGTGCTCAAGGTTTGCGCTTGGTGGAATTATCCAAGCAGGCGCTAACAAATTTCCCGCAGCTGATGAGCCAGCTGCGGGAGCGTAATCATTACTTTATCATTTTCATTGACGACCTCTCATTTGAAGAAAACGAAACCCAATACAAAGACTTTAAAGCCCTGCTGGAGGGCGGACTGGAAGCACGGCCGCAAAACATGCTGGTTTACGCCACTTCCAACCGGCGCCACCTGGTGCGGGAGACTTTTGCCGACCGGACCACCGGCACGGCAGGTGACGAGGTGCGGGCCATGGATTCGGTGCAGGAAAAGCTTTCCCTGGCGGACCGGTTTGGGATTACCGTTATTTTCCCCTCCCCTAACCAGGAGCTGTTTCTGGAGATTGTCAGCGGGTTGGCGCAGCAGCGGGGACTAACCGTCGCCGCCGCGGAGCTCAGGCAACGGGCGCTGCATTGGTCATCCTGGCATAACGGACGCTCTCCCCGAGCCGCCCGTCAGTTCATTGACCAACTCCAGGGCGAGCTGGCCATGGCCAAGACTTAAACCGCCAGTTCGGCTACCGAACCAATGATCGCGTCGGCCTGCGCCGCGGTAAACTGCTCCCTGGTGCTAACTCCGGAAAGAACCCCAACACTGCCGGCGCCGGCGTCTTTGGCCATCATAATATCCCGGGGCGTATCTCCTACCACCACCGCCCGGCCCGGCTCCACCCCCAGGATCCGGCAGGCCAAAAGAGCCATATCCGGGGCCGGCTTGCTTTTTTCCACATGATCGGCTCCCACCACCACATCAAAACAATCAATTAGCTGCAGGGCAGTCAGGGAAGTTCTGGCCCGCCAGGAGGCATCAGCGGTAACCACAGCCAGTTTCAATCCCCGCTCCCGCAGTTTAGGCAGCAATTCGTGCAAACCGGGCACAGGCTCAGCCAATTTTTCCCATTCCACGGCGTCTTCGGCTTTTTTCAGCACCTGACGCAGTACAGCGCCGGACTCATATTCACCCAAACCGGTGGTTTGCAACATTTGGAGCATGGATTCCCGCACGGCGGTCATGCTGCCCCCGGCCAAGGGTCCTTGCGGGTCCACGTACCAGGCGGCCAGATCGATACCCATGGACTGTTCCAGCATCCCGCGCTGAAGGCTGCCGAGTCCGACAACCGCCGCTACTTGCTCAACCACATACCGGGACCATTCCAGCCACATATATTTAAAATCAATTAAAGTGCCGTCTTTGTCAAACAGCACCGCCTGACAGTTAAAATCATTACCGCCGGCCCTCAACAAAGGCAAGGTTGATTCCCCCTCAAAATATCAAAAAAAGCGCGCTAATGCAGATCCCTCGTTACTGGTCACACGTTACTGCTTTCGCATCAAGCCGGCCCGTAAAGTTATTAACCGTGCGCTCATACTCGCACCGAGAAATCGCTTACGGTTAATAACTTTACGGGCCTAGGCTGGTACTAACAAACGTTACTGGTCTGACCAGTAACGATCCCTCAGCGCGCGCTTTTCAGTACTTTAACCCCATGTACCTCGAAGATGCAGAGACATAGCCATATTTATGGCCGCTATATATCCCTAAAACATAAAAAAGCAGCCTGGTTAACTTTCCAGTATTTTCAGCAAGTATTGCCAGTCACAGTAGCGGTTTACATTATCCAAAGCAACGGCAATACCTACTTTATCAGACGGTTTGATATGCCGGGACACCTGGTTCAGCATCTCGATCACCGTGTAGGTGTCCTGATGGGTTAAAAGCACCGGCACCCCTTTTTCAGCAGCCCGGGACAGTACCTTGACGTCAGGATACAGACCGCCGGTGAGGATCAGCACCGAGGTATGGGTTTCCAGAGCCGCCAGGGCCAGGTCCGCCCGATCGCCGCCCAGTACCACCGCTTTATTAGCGGCCCGGCGCAGGTAGGCCAAGGCGCTCTCCATAGTCATAGCCCCCACAATGACGTCTTCCACCAGCCGGTCCATGTGCTCATGCCCGACTAACACTTCGCCGCCCAAACGCTCCTGAAATTCACCTACGGTGGGAGCAACGATTTCCGGGCGGCTCGGAATGACGCCGAGTGTTTTCTGTCCCGCTTCTTCCATCGCCGGACAGAAAATATCCTCGACTTTAGCCAGCAAGGTCCGGGTGACATTGGTAAAAACCGTTCCCGCCACTGTGGCCTGCCGGCAAGCCATATAATTATTGTAGAACATCGCTTGATCCAGACTATAGTCATCTTCCGCCTTGGCTGCATTTAACAGCAGGGCATCCAGTTTGGGGGCCAGCAGCGCCGCTTCCAGACCCACCGAGGCCAAGGCGAACGGATGAACCGCTCCCTCCATTAACATAATGTCATACCCTTTGGCGACCTCCCGGTAGGCGTCGATAATCTCGTCGATGGCGCCGGCCTTGCCGCCAAACTTATTTAAGTAGGAGGAACCGGCCATAAACGGGCTGATTAATCCCGCCGGCGCATCCATGTTCAGCACTTCTCTCATTAATACGGCGTCGCCACCCAGAATTTTGCCGGAGGCTGATTTCCTGCCGCTGTCCACCGGCTTGAAATACCCCACCCGGTAGCCCAGCTCTTTGAACTTGAGCGCCAAACCCAAAGCCAGCGCGGTTTTTCCACTGCCGGGGTTACCGATGACAAAAAGGTTTTTCATTTACCAAACACCTCACGATATGGTAATTTTTATATCCAGGGCAGCAAGCCCCATTCCGTCTTCATAGGCGAACACCGGGTTAATATCCAGTTCGCTGATCTCGGGAAAATCTGTCACCAAAGCGGCCACCCGCTTGATTACGTCCACCAAGGCCTTAATGTCTCTGGGCTTTTCGCCCCGGTAACCACGCAGCAAGGTGTATGCTTTAGTTTCCCGCAGCATGAGTTCGATTTCCCGGCTGGACAAACCGCGGGCCAGCCGGAATTTAACGTCCTTGAGCAAGTTGACATAAATACCGCCCAAACCAAAGGCAATTAACGGTCCAAATTGAACATCCCTGGTCATGCCCACAATCAACTCATCGCCCTTGGGCATCATTTTCTGTACCTCAACGCCATAGACTACCGCCTGGGGCATGTAAGAATGCACATTATCCATGATCTCGTCAAAGGCCTCGCTTACTTCGGCAGCGTTTTTAAGCCCTACTTTTACCCCGCCCACGTCCGTTTTGTGCATAATCTTCGGCGAGGCTACTTTCATCACCACCGGATAACCCACTTGCTCCGCTGCGGCAACCGCTTCCCGAGGGCTGGCGGCCATAATAATGGGCGCCGCCGGTATCCCGTAGCATTTGGCCACTGCCGCCGCCTCGCCGCCCAGCAATACCAAGCGTTGGTCCCGGATGACATCGTAAAAAATGGCTTTCACCCCGTTGCGGTCAATATCCTTGAGCGCAGCAGAGTCCTTGTCCGCCGGGGCACTAAGCACTTTATTGTACCGGACCAGCCCTTTGATGGACTCAATGGCCGGTTCCGGGAAAGTATAACAAGGCACTCCCCCCCGGGCCAGCATATCGGCGCCCTCAGCCACACTTTCACCGCCCATGTAAGCGGCAAACAGCGGCTTTTCAGGAAAAGACTTGTGTACCGTCAGGATTGCCTCGGCCGTCGCAAGCGGTTCGGTTACTCCCGTCGGACACAGCAGCACTACCGCACTGTCCACATTGGGGTCGGCTAAAACTTTTTGCAGCGCCAGCTTATAACGATCCGACTTGGCGTCCCCCAATACGTCCACCGGATTGTACAGCCCGGCTTCGGCAGGCAGATTGGCCCTTAAGTCCGCAATAGTCTCTTTGGTGAAACGGGCCATTTGCAAACCCAGGTTTTCCACATTATCCGTAGCGATAATCCCCGGTCCGCCTGAATTGGTTACGATGGCTACCCGGTCACCCTTGGGCGCCGGCGCCTTGGCAAAGGCCACGGCCAAATCAAATAATTGGGTCATGCTGCGGGCCCGAATCACGCCACATTGGTTAAATGCCACTTCGTAAGCCAAATCGTTGCCCGCCAGAGCGCCGGTATGGGAGGAAGCCGCCTGGGCGCCGGCCTGACTGATGCCTGATTTAAAGATGATAATCGGTTTCTTACGGGCCGCCTTGGTAACCAGCTCCAGGAAACGGCGGCCATCCACAATATCTTCTATGTAACATAAAATCACCTTGGTGTTCGGATCAGCGGCGGCGCCCTCGATAAAATCTACTTCGGAAAGGTCTGCTTTATTGCCCAGACTGACCACCCGACTAAAACCAAGCCCGGCGCCGGCGCTCCAATCCAAAATGGCCACCAGCATCGCGCCGCTCTGGGAAAAGAAAGCAATCTCGCCCTGCTGCGGAAAAGTAACGGCAAATGAAGCGTTAATTGGCGTGTGGGTATCAATTAACCCCACCACATTTGGCCCGAGCATCCGCATCCCGTACCGGCGGCAGCTGCCAAGCAAGCGTTTTTCCAGTTCCCAACCATCCGGACCAGTCTCTTTGAAGCCGGCGGAAATAACCACTAGATTTTTTACCCCGGCTTTGCCGCAGTCTTCGGCCACATCCGGGACCCGGGCCGCCGGGACGGCAACAACCGCCACATCCACCGGTTCGCCGATCTCACTGACCGACGAGTAGGCTGTTTTACCCATAACCGTCTTTTCTTTGGGATTGATCGGGTAAATTACGCCGGTGAAACCACTGCTGATGATATTTTTTAAGATGGTATTGCCGATTTTCCCTTCGACAGCCGATGCGCCCACCACGGCTACCGATCCGGGACGGATCATCTTTGTGAGTTCAGCCAATTTCTCCACCTCGTCAGTTTCAATTAAATAGTATCTTGGGAAATACCATTATCCAGCGGCCTTAATTTAAAATTATTTCTAATTCACACCGTAATTATTATTTACAGTTAGTAATTATTATTTACAGTTAATCGAAGTCCCGGGGCATTAACAGCCAGGCAACCAGGTACACCAAAACACCGGGAAAAGCCACGGAGAAAACAGATATCAGCACATAGATAAGCCTTACCACCGTAGGGTCCACGTTAAAATATTCGGCCACTCCGCCGCATACCCCGGCAATGAGCCGTTGACGGCTTGAGCGGCACAGTCTTTTAACTTGTTTAGCCATCCGCCCGAAACCCCTTCGAAATTAAACTTAAAGATAACGCCATGCTTTAATCAGGATAATAAGTTAATTATGTAAAAACATTCCGACTTCGACGTCAATTGTCAAAGCCGGTCATAATCCGTTTCCCGGCGGTCGGCCCATAATTTGATCAGCGCCAGTCCCATCACAAAACCGCCGACATGGGCCCACCAGGCCACCGGATCGGCGGCGTCACCGCCAATAGAGGCCACTCCGTTAAACAACTGCAGTACAAACCAAAGGGCAATAAAAACGGCGGCCGGTATTTCGGCCAGAAAGAATAAAACAAACGCCAGGACCCGGGCCTTGGGAAAAGCGACAATATACGCGCCCAGTACCCCGGCCACCGCGCCGCTGGCCCCGATTACCGGCTCCGCAGAACCGGGATTGGCGATGATATGGGCCACTCCGCCGGCCACTCCGGCCAACAAATAAAACAGCAAATACCTGCCGTGTCCCAACCGGTCCTCCACATTGTCGCCAAACACCCACAGGAAAAGCATGTTGCCCAAGACATGAAGCCAGCCGCTATGGACAAAAGTAGCGGTCACCAAGGTGAGCAGGATCGGACTTAAGACGGCACCATGATGGAAAGCCCTTTCCACATCGGCCGGGATCAGGCCGTAAAGATAAAAAAAATGATTCAGCTCATAGGGGGACAGTAACAATTCATATACATAAATCAACAGATTCAGCAGAATAAGGGCAATATTAACAAAGGGGAATGTGCTGGATTTGACACTGTCCCTAAGCGGAATCAATCCGCCACCCCCTTCCCGGGCCGCGATATAACCCAATTATAACATATTACGCATATTATGCTTACTTATTTTCAATTATTATGCTATGGAATTACTTTGTTTAAAGGATACTCGATAATATCCTGGGCGCCGGCCCGACGCAAGGCAGGGATTAAATCCCGCGCCTTCTTCTCGGAGAGCACGACTTCAATGGCCAGCCAATCGCTGTTAATCAGCCGGGACACAGTGGGATGTTTCATGGCTGGCAATATAGCCAGCACATTATCCAGCTTATCACCGGGGACATTCATTTTTAATCCCACTTTGGCATCGGCCCGCAGAGCGCCCAGCAGCAGCACCGACAGATTTTGCAGCTTTTCCCTGATGAAAGGATTCTCCCAAGCCTCTTTATTGGCGTGCAATCTGGTAGTGGAAACCAAAATCGTGTCAATGACCTTTAGTTTATTCGCTCTTAATGAGCTGCCTGTCTCAGTGATATCCACTATGGCGTCCACCAATTGCGGCACTTTCACCTCGGTGGCCCCATAACTGAATTCCACCTTGGCGGTAACATTGTATTTGGCCAGGTAGTTAGTGGTCAGCCGCACCAGTTCGGTGGCAATACGCTTGCCCTGCAAATCCTGTACGGTATTAATACCGCTGTTTTCAGCCACGGCCAGCACCACCCGGATGGGATTGGTAGTTTGCTTGGAGTAGGACAAATCAGCCACTTCCACCACGTCCGCTTCGTTTTCCAGGATCCAGTCCAGCCCGCTCAGCCCGGCGTCAAGGACCCCGTCATTCACATACCGGGGAATCTCCTGAGCCCGCATCAGAACCACTTCCACCTCCGGATCGTCGATACTGGGAAAATATGAACGGCTGCGGACTGAAATATTAAATCCCGCCCGTTTGAAAAGCTGAAAGGTGGCTTCCTGCAAACTGCCCTTTGGCAATCCCAGCTTTAGTTTCTGTTCCATAAACAAGCGCCTCCTCACTTTATCTCGTTATCTGTTTAGTGTGCTAAAGCATAATAAACAGTATACCCACCCTGCCGATAACTGTCAATAGCTATTGAACCTGGTGCTGTTTTTGCTATAAAATATTGTTACTACATTAGCCGGAGGAAAAAAATGCACGAAAACGAGTATCTGTTAACGATCATCAAAATAACCAGCCGCCATATCTTCTTCAATCTGTACGTTAACGGCAGTCTGGCCAGCAGCGAAGGTTACATCTGTCTGACCAAGGAGGACTTTGAGCGGTTTTTTCGGGATCTGTTCCGTTCATCCAAAGGCCGTTGCGCCAAGAATTACAGCACTAATCCGCCCACAGAATTTTATTTTTAGCCTTTTATATTGCCGTTCATCAAACAAAGGCCATTCCGCCCCACCAAACCATAGGAGAAAAGCTCGACCAACTGACCGGTCACTTCGTTAAAGGTCAGGCCCTGATCCAAAATAAAATCCGGGTTTACCACTGCTTGAACCGCAGCTAAAAACACCGTCATAAAAATTTGTGGATTTACCTGCCAGGCCAAATTATTTTTAACCATGGCCAAGTGAATAAAGCGCTGTACTTCCGCGGCTCTAAAACCTTCTATTTTGTGCCAAAAATGCGGATAATGGACCCGCAAATCCCGCAAGACCAAGGGATTGCCAATCTTACCGCCGGGCCTGGCCAGGTGTTTGACCAGTTCGGCAAACATATCGACAATATTTTTCTCTCCCTGAACGATATCCTCAATGCCGGCAGCCACCGTAGCCATAAATTCATCCAGCACCGCCTCAATGATCTCTTCTTTGCCGGTAAAATAACGGTAAACCGTTCTTTTGCTCATTCCCGCCCGCTCGGACAACTCATCCATGGTGACATTATAAAAGCCTCTGGCCTCGGACAACTCGCTCAACGCATCGATAATGCGCTCCCGCACGGACACCCCTCCTTGCCTGCTTGTGCATCATTAAACACTGAACAGAAACCGCCGCTAAGCAATTCTTTTCTTAAATTTTAAGATGCTGATTGTCAAAAGAACGAATGAAAAAACCAGCAAGGCTGTAACCTGGCTCACCAGGTAAGAGAAGCCAATCCCCTTTAACATGATGCCCCGGATAATGTCCAGGTAATAAGTAAGCGGCAGCAGGTTGCTCACGTAATAGATTACCTTAGGCATGGCATCCCGGGGATACATGAAACCGGACAGGATAATACTGGGCAGCATAATAAAAAAGGACATTTGGAAAGCCTGCATTTGGGTTTTGGCAATATTGGAGATCAAGATGCCCAAACCCAGGGAAGCCGTAATGAAGAAGAGAGTCAGCAGGTACAATTCCAGCAAACTGCCTCTAACGGGCACGGCAAAGGCCAATACCCCCACCAGCAAAGCCACGGTCACCTGCAGATAACCAAGCGCAATATATGGCACTATTTTACCGATAATCAGTTCATAGGTCTTAACCGGAGTGACAATCAGCTGTTCCAGAGTACCCCGTTCCCTTTCCCGCACAATGGCCATGGAAGTCATCATCATCATAGTCATGGTTACAACCACGCCCAGTAACCCAGGCACCATGTAAAAAGCGGTGATCCCGTCCGGGTTATACCAGGGACGCACCCTGATATCATAAGGCAGACCGGTAAACTGTATGTTTTGGGTCAGTTTTTTCTGGGACTCAATCAGGCCGATGGAAGTAGCCACCGCCATCGCCTGGTTAGCCACCATACTATCACTGGCGTCCACGATTACCTGGGCCGAGCTTGGGTCGCCGCGATTAACCTGGCGGGCATAATCCGGCGGGAAAATGATCCCTGCCTTGGCTTGACCGCTGTCGATCATTTTATTGACCGATGCATAGCTGTTAACCGTGTAACGAACATCAAAATACCCCGAAGCAGTGAAGGCATTCAGTAAATCCCGGCTTTCCGCAGAAAGGGATTGATCAAACACCACCGTGGAGATGTGCTTCACCTCGGTTTGAATCGCGTAACCAAACAAAAGCAACTGCACCAAAGGCAACATAAACACCAAGGCCAAAGTCATGCGGTCCCGGCGCATTTGTAAAAACTCTTTATATAAAATTGCCACAATCCTGCTCATTAGACACCTCTCCAATCATAATTGGCAAATTTAGCTATGTATTTTTAGCCGCCAGCGCGATAAAAACGTCTTCCAATGAGGGGGTAATAACTTGGGGTATCGTCCCGGTAAACTCCTGCAGCGGGGCTAAAGCAGCTTCGTTTTCCAGCAGCACATGGAGCAAAGCCCCATGCACCGAACATTCCTTGACGTAAGGAAGCTGCTCAATGCTCTCCAGCCGCCCCATGGCGTCCGGCAAATCCAACTCCACCAGGCAGCCTTGCAGAACATTGCGTTTTAGATGGTCCGGGGCATCCACGGCCATTAACCGTCCGGCAGAAATAAAAGCAATTTGATCACAGTATTCGGCCTCATCCATAAAGTGGGTGGTAACCATTACGGTGACGCCATCTTCGGCTAAACCTCTGATGATATTGAAAAAATGACGCCTGCTGACCGGGCTCACGCCGCTGGTCGGTTCATCCAGAAACACGATGGCCGGCTTGGCAATCAGAGCGCAGCCTAGAGCCAACCTTTGCTTCCAGCCGCCGCTTAAATTGGCCGTCAGTTCATGTTCCCGGCCGGTTAATTCGGCCATGGCGATCATTTCCCGAATCCGAACCGCTCTGTTTCGTCCGGATATACTATATAACCCGGCATAAAAATCAAGATTCTCCGCCGCGGTCAAATCATCGTACAAACTGAATTTCTGCGACATATAGCCAATCTGCTGTTTTATTTTCTCTATTTCCCGGACCAAATCGTACCCTAAAACAGTAGCCGCGCCCGAGGTAGGCTCCAATATGCCGCACAGCATCCGGATCACTGTCGATTTGCCCGCTCCGTTAGGTCCCAAAAAACCGTAAATTTCCCCCGGCTTAATTTGCAAGGTTATTCTATCTACCGCAGTGAATTTGCCGAAAACCTTGGTCAGTTCCTCGGTGGTGACCGCATAATCCATTACGACACCCCTTTTTCAGCCAAAGCAATAAAGACATCTTCCATAGTGGGCGTAACCTCAGTCCAGTTCAGCCCGGCGCTGATACCCTGTTCGGCCAAGCGGTTTTCCATCGCCCGCCTGGCTTGGCCGGCGTCAGTAGCCAGTACCCGGTATTTATCGCCGTAAAAAGATACGTCCACTACCTGAGGCAAGTCATTAAACAGCTCGATCTGCCGGACAGACAATTTGCGCTCCGTGATCCCGCCCGGCAAACTGGCCTCCGCCGCCGCACCGGGACCGCGGAATTGCAGCCGGGCTTCCAGCACTTGATAAGGAAAATCCTTTTTCAGCTGCGCCGGCGCATTCATGGCCACCACCCGGCCTTGATCCATAAAAGCCACCTTTGTACATTGCTCGGCTTCATCCATATAAGGAGTGGAGACCAGGATCGTCACCCCCTCTTTGTTCAGCCGGTACAAGATGCGCCAAAACTCTTTCCGGGATTCCGGATCAACCCCGTAAGTAGGTTCATCCAACACCAGCAAAGCCGGCCGGTTTACCAAAGCGCAAGTCAGGGCTAACTTTTGTTTCATGCCGCCGGACAAATTGTCGGCAAAACGATCCTTAAAGGGCAAAAGCCCGGTCATGGCTAATATGGCCTCCGCCCGTTCCTTGATTACCGCACCTTTTAACTGATATAAGGCGCCGAAAAAATTAATATTTTCCATCACGGTCAAATCGCCATAAAGACTGAATCGCTGAGGCATGTAGCCCAGGATCACCTTGTGCGCGTTTTTCTTTTTAACGGCGGCCGGTTCGGTCCACAGAACCTGCCCCTGATCCGGTACAATAAGATCGCAAATCATGCGCATTAAAGTGGTTTTACCGGCCCCGTCCGGTCCCACCAAACCGTAGATATCCCCTGCCGCTACCTCGATGGTCACTTCATTAACCGCGGTAATCCGGCCGAAATTTTTGCCCAGCTTTGCCGTTTTAAACATGGCCCGACCTCGCTCCCAAGGTCACATCGGCGGGCATGCCCGGTTTTAATAGGCCGCCGCCATCATTGATTTTAATTTTCACGGCATATACTATGTTAGACCGCTCTTGCCGGGTTTGAATGGTTTTCGGGGTAAACTCCCCGCTGGTGGCGATCTCCTTTACCGTCCCTTGGAATACCTGCTCCATGCCGCTAACGGTAAACTGTACCTGCTGGTGCAGTTTGATAAAAGGCAAGTCGTCGGTAGAAATATAAACTTTAATCCACATATCGTTTAAGTCCGCCACGGTAGCCAGAGCAGCGCCCATCTGCACATACTCTCCCGCCTCATAATTTTTGGTCAGCACAACCCCGCCGACCGGGACATAAACATTTAGATCCGCCAGCAGCGCGTCGTCGGCTTTGAGTACGGCCTTGGTCCGCTCCACCTCCGCCTGGGCAGCTTTAATCTGCTCAGGCCGGCTCCCCGCCTCCAACAAGTCCAGCGCAGCCTGGGCGGCCTTTATTTGATTAGGGCGGCTTCCCTCTGCCAACAGGTTCAGCTTAGCTTGCGCTAACTTGAGCTGACTGGCAGCCAATTTCGCATTGGTTTGCGCTTGATCATAGTCGGCCTGAGTGGAAGCACCGTTCTGATAAAGAGACTCCATCCTGGCCAAATCAGCATTGGCCTTATCCAAACTAACCTGAGCAGCTTCCACTGCCGCCACAGCCTCTTCTTTCTCCTGGGCTCGCGGTCCGGCTTGCAAATCAGCCAAATTAGCCCTGGCCGCTTCCTTCTCCTGCTCTCGCGGTCCGGCTTGCAAATTAGCCAGATTCGCCTCCGCTTCAGTTACGGCTAAAGCAGCCTGCTCCCGCTGGGCTCTTAAATCGTTGCGGGATATCTCAGCCGCCAACTGCCCAGCCGTAACCTGATCGCCTTCCTTGACCAGTAACTTGGCCAAAGTCCCGGCTGTTTTGGCGTTAAGTTCTACCGTAGTAGCCTCGATAGTGCCGGTAGCCTGGATCAGATCAGCCGCCCCCTGGTGATAATGCCGGTAAGCCCAGTATCCGCCTGCTGCCAATAAAAGCAGCGCCACTACCGCTACAATCCGTTTGCCAACCGCCTGCGCCTGAATCTCCACCGCCATCGCTCCCATCCTTGTCAGTTAAATAATTAAAGCAAACCCCTCGGCAGGTTACCTGATCAGGTTGGTATTAACCCAACCTTAAGTATGAGCATTGGTAAACTTGATATACCATTGCAGTTTACTTAGTCGCATTATACCATTGGCGTCAATTGGTGACAATGCTTTTTAATCCAACCGACTCTGCTTTGGACAAAAAATATAAAAACCATCCTGCGCCGGCTAAACGACAGGATGGCCTAAGCTGTCAACTATCATGTCTAATCTGGTTATTCTAATCTGTTTGGGCGTAGTAATTATATAGCGCTTGGTTGTTTACCAGCAGTTGATAACGAAAATGGACTTCACCGCTAATTTCCGGGATTGTTCTGTCCAGGGCAATTTCCTTTGCAATAGCCCCGATACCATACCATGGATTGGCATTATCCGTACTGCCGGCTTTATAGTCCGCCAGGCCAATGTACAGCTTTACCCCAGTGCCCCTTACGGTATCCGCCCACCAGTTAGCTACAGTGCTGTAATCGGCCCCCGGTTGTCCGATATACCAATAGATTTGGGGACAGATATAATCGACCCAGCCTTCCTTGACCCAAAGCCTGCTGTCGGCATAAGCGGAGAAATATGTTTGGTAGCCATTGGTGTCGGAACCAGCCGCCAGGCTGCTTTTGTTGGCCCAAATACCCGCCGGACTGACCCCAAAATCAGCGTTAGCGGCCGTCTCATGCACTGTGACGCTGAGCCAGGAGATTAGCTTATTGACATTATCTCTGCGCCAATCGGCTAAAGAAGCATATCCCATACCGTATCGGGCATAGGTATCGGCATCGTTAAAATCTGGGCCCGGATAGAAATAATCGTCTAAATGAATCCCATCCACCGCATAGTTTTGCAAAATTTCTTGCACACCCTCCACAACTAACTGACGGACTGCCGGTAAACCGGGATTAAAATAGTAATTGCCGTCTTTATACTTGACCACCCATTCGGGATGTAATTTGGCCGGGCTGTCGGCAGACAGAGCCGCATACTCCGCCTCCCCGTCTTTGGTGATCCGATAAGGATTGATCCAGGCCTGCAGCGCAATACCCCGTGCGTGAGCCGCCGTAATCCAATACTGCAAAGGATCAAAACCGTCTGCCGGGGCAATATTCTGCCCGCCGGTCAAATACTTGCTCCAAGGAAATAAGTGAGAAGGATATATGGCGTCCGCGGCAGGGCGCACCTGTAAAAAAACAGTATTCATCCCCATCCGGGCAACCTGATCCAGAATTTCATCCGCCTCGGCTTTTAGTTCCGCCGGTGCTGTAGTGGCTTGCGCGGGATAATCCAGATTCAGTACCGTGGCTACCCAAACCCCCCGCATCGGCGTTTCCGAAGCGGCTGCCGCTGCCTGTCCACAAACCCCATTCCAGAAAAAAATGCAAACCGCGGCAAACCCCAGGACGCATAAAGTATTCACAAACGGCGTTATTCTGCTCATAAGCTTTCCCCTTGGCAAAATAGGTTTTTAAAAGTAGCATTTAATACAAATTCTGCACCGTCAAACAAGGTTCCTGCTTATTTTATTGCAAATAAGTATTGCGCATGTCAAAGCGTACTATTATTATATTAAAAGCAAAATAAATGCAATTAATCACTTGAACAGTAACAAAGGAGGTCAAGAGTATGTTTTTCCCTGTCTCCGGCGTACATGTCAATCCTCTGATCCCGCCCCTGGTAGCTTTTATCATCTCCTCCCTTACCGCTTCCGCCGGGGTATCCGGCGCTTTCCTGCTGCTTCCCTTTCAGGTAAGCGTATTGCGCTATACCAGCCCTTCGGTTAGTCCGACCAACTTTATATATAATATTGTGGCTATTCCGGGAGGGTTATATCGCTTCATCAAAGAAAAACGGATGGCTTGGCCGCTGACCTGGGTGATCGTGGCCGGTACCCTGCCGGGAGTCTTCCTGGGCTCCTGGATCAGGATCTATTATCTGTTTGATCCCCGTTACTTTAAGGTTTTTATGGGCTGCGTGCTGTTATATATGGGGATTAAGCTGGTCACAGAACTGACCGCCGGCTCTAAGAAACAAAAGGAACAAAGCAAGGCGTTGGAGCAAAAATTCCGGCAGCGGGTAGCGGAACTCAAAGAGGCAAGTAACCAAAAAATAGCCGCCGGTTTACCGGCGGAAGCAGTGGTCAAAACCAAAAGTTTTTCTTTTCGTCAAATTGAATATGAATTCTGGGGCGAAACCTATTCCTTCAGCACCGTGACGATCTTTATACTGGCGTTGATCGTGGGCTTAATCGGCGGCATTTACGGCATTGGCGGCGGCGCGATCATTTCCCCCTTTTGCGTTTCCATTTTGGGGCTGCCTGTTTATACCGTAGCCGGCGCCGCTCTGGCCGGCACTTTCCTGACTTCTATCGCCGGGGTGATTTTTTATACCTTTTTTGCTTTCACTGCGGTAGGAGGAGGGGCCAATGTCGCGCCGGACTGGGCGCTGGGGGCGCTCTTCGGCGTTGGCGGGTTGCTGGGCACTTATTGCGGCGCCTACGCCCAAAAATATTTAAAAGAAAAAGTTATCAAAGTGATTATGGCCGTCTTGATTTTATTCCTGGGGCTGCAATACATTGTCCAGTTTTTCTTTTAGGATTAGAATTTTAGGATTCAAAGTTTGCTCACGTCATAAAAAAGCCCGGTATTTTATTGTATACCGGGCTTTTGGCTGTGTTTATTCAGTTAGTCATTTACTGGAACGGTAATTTTAACAGCTATTTTTTTGCTGCTGATCCACTTCCACTATTTGAGCCACTTCCACCTAATGCAGAGTCACTTCCACCGGCAGATCCTTGTCCGCTTAGTGCACTTGCATTAGTATACGAATCAAGATCGGCCGGGAATTCGATAGTTACATTACCAACTTGGGTAATCTTCATTGTCGTATCGATATTGACCGTGATCGTTTTCCCATTTGCGGTTATTTCTGCAGAGTATTTTGTATTCACAGTGCTTAATTGATTATTGTCCAAAGTAGCGGTAATGCTGATATCAGTAAAATTGATATCGACCTTTGCACTTTTGCCCAACGAGGTCACAATTTGATCAATGATTTGGCCACTCGAATCCTTTACGGCAGCCTTATCTATAGTAAGGGAAATAGTATTACCGTTAACACTCTGGTCCTTGATCATATTTTCGGGCAAATTCAACATAACCTGGTCAGATTGCTTGATAACATCTTCATTAGATATAGCCAGCTTCATTTTTTTATCTTGTGCATCCACATAAAGATAGCCGTCTTTGTAATACTCTTTTGCAGCTATGTTTTTTCCCATAATTTGCGTATTTCTGGTTAAAAATATTTGGATGCCGTTTTGGTTTAAAATAATTTTATCTACACCTGTAACATCAGCCGTCACTTTTTGTCCATCTTTATCAATAACCGCAGTTTGATTTATATCAGATGCAAAAGATTGAGCATCTTTTATAGCTTGACTGGCTTTGCTATACAACTGATAAGCGGTTTGACCGTTCGCACCGGTTGCGTTACCGCTATTAGATGTTTCCGGGGCTGCTGCCGCGGTGATCGTCACGACTCCCTTATCCCAACTCACTTTGGCGCCCAGGGCTTCGGAAACAAACCGCAAAGGAACCAATGTTCTGCCATTGACTAACTTAGCCGGCACATCCAAAGTGACCGCCTGATTATTTTTGTAGGCCTGACCGCCCACCACCAGTTTAATGTTGACGTCGTCTTTCTGAGCGGTGACTGTTTGGGTAGCCGCGTCCCAGTTAACCTTAGCGTCCAGCGCTTCAAAAATTGCCCGCAGCGGCACCAGCACTCTGCCCTTTTCCACCACCGGCTGCGTGTCAAAAGTCAAAGTTTTACCGTTAACAATTACTTCCGAGCTTGCCTGAGCTGCCGCGGCAAAAACAAACAGCACGGCCAAGGCAACAAATATAGATGATATCTTACGCCACATAAAGCAAAACCTCCTTTTTTTGTTATTATTCAACCAAAAAACAGTTTTCCCTGCCCGCCGAGCAAATTTGAAAATCTTTTGTTAATTTGCTTTATTACGGTTACCGAAGACAAATCATCCTTCAACCTGGAAGGTTAAAACATAAAAATTAATAAAAATTTAATATTGTTAATTATCAGAATCTATGGTTTAATTTAAATCACTACAATAATATCTTAACTATAAAAAGGAGGAGTAAATTCAACATGAAGAAAAAGTTTTTGCTTTGGGGGATTTTTGTGGTTTTCGCCATGATGATGGCCACAGTCACCGGCTGCGGCAGCCAAGGGGGACAAACCCAATCCAACAATACCGGTGGCAATGGCGGCGCTGCTCCGATTGTTATCGGCGTGCCCACCGCCCTGAACAGTATTGAAGGAGCCGACTCATTAAGAGCAGTACAACTGGCCGCAGACGAAATAAACGCCGCCGGCGGAGTAAAAGTGGGCAATGAAAAACGTCCTTTAAAAATAGTCACCATTGATACCAGGGAAGCAGACGCCGGGGTACCGGTGAATGACGCCCTGACCGCCCTGGAAAAAATGATTACCGAAGATAAACCTGACGCCATCCTGGTCGGAGCGTTTCGCTCCGAAGTGTTATTGGCCTCAATGGATATCATCGCTAAGTATAAAATCCCTTACATCACCTCCATGGCCATGGTACCTAGCTTTCAAACCAAAGTGGCCGCAGATCCAAAATACAAATATATGTTCCGGATGTGTATTAATTCGAATTACCTGGTTGATTATCTGGGTCAAACAATGGGTTCCATCGGCAAGGAGTTTAACTTCAACAAAGCCTATATTGTCACCCAGGACTTACTCTGGGCCAAGGCAACCGGTACCGGTCTGCAAAAATGGCTTGAAGCAAACGGCTGGGAAGTCGTAGGCAATGATGCTTATCCCACCGGCGCTTCAGATTTTTCCACCACCCTGAGTAACGCCAAAAACAAAGGCGCCCAAGTGATTGTGCCGATTTTCGATATGCCGCAAGCCGGCACTCTTGTCAAACAGGCTAAAACAATGCAAGTGCCTGCCTTAATGGCCGGTTACATCGGTCCCGCCACTCAAGAAACCGGCTGGAAATCATTTAACGGAGATGTCGAGGGGCTCATCGATTTCATCTTTGAAATCGGCCCGTTGCCGGTGAAAGCCGTACCCAAGTCAGTAGAATTCCATGACAATTTCGTCAAGAAATATGGTGCGGAGCAAGCGCAAAAACTGAGCGGTCACGGGGCCGGACCAGCTTATGATTCCGCTTATGTCCTGGCCGATGCCATTGAGCGCGCCGGTTCCCTGGATCCTGACGCTATAGTGGCAGCCATAGAAAAAACCGATATGAACGGCGTCACCGGCAGAATTAAATTTACTGCCGATCACCAGGTAATCTATGGCGTTGATCCCAAAGAGACGGCCATCGGCGCCGCTTTCCAATGGCAGGCCCCCGGCGTCAGGGTACCGGTGTTCCCGGAGGTCGCCAAGGAAGCCGATATCCAATTACCGGCGGACATGAAAAAACAGTAACCGGTTAGCAAATGTGTGGAACGGCCTTGGAGGCCGTTCCACAACTGGCCTATGCCGCCACAGTTGATGAACAGGCAGTGTAAGTCCGTTACAGGCTTGGGCAGAAGAGCTATTCGCTCTGTCAAAATATAAAAGGAGGGTATCAGTCTATGATGAACAAAAAGTTGTTATTTTTTTTGATTTTTGTATTTTCCGCCATCATGCTGGCCACAATCACCGGCTGCGGCAGCCAAGGGGGACAAACCCAGTCCAATAATCCCGGTGGCAAAACCAGTACCAATAGTGGCGCCGCTCCGATTGTTATCGGCGTGCCCACCGCCCTGAGCAGCATCGACGGAGGCAACGCTTTCAATGCCGCCAAAATGGCCGTAGACGAAATAAACGCCGGCGGCGGAGTTACGGTCGGCAATGAAAAACGTCCTTTAAAAATAGTCTCCATCGACACCAGGGAAAGCGATGCCGGAGTGCCGGTAAACGACGCCCTGACCGCCCTGGAAAAATTGATTACCGAGAATAAACCTGACGCCATCGTCATCGGGGCGTTTCGTTCCGAAGTTTTGCTGGCCTCAATGGATATTATCGCTAAGTATAAAATCCCCTATATCACTACCATTGCCATGGCGCCCGGCTTTCAAACCAAATTAGCGTCAGATCCCAAATACAGGTATATGTTCAGAATGGGCATTAACTCCAATTACTTTGCCGAATATTTAGGCGACACCATGGGATACATTAACAAGCAATTTAGTTACAACAAAGCCTATATCGTCACCCAGGACGTCCTCTGGGCCAAGTCAACCGGCACCACTCTGCAAAAATGGTTTGAAGCAAATGGCTGGGAAGTCGAGGGCTTTGATTCCTATCCCACCGGCGCTTCGGATTTCTCCACCAGTCTGAGTAACGCCAAAAACAAAAATGCCCAGGTGATTGTGGCTATCTTCGATATGCCGCAGGCCGGTATTCTTGTTAAACAAGCCAAAACAATGCAAGTGCCTGCATTAATGGCCGGTTACATTGGCCCGGCCATTCAGGAAAACGCCTGGAAAACATTTAACGGAGAAGTTGAAGGGCTTATCAACTTTGTCTATGAAATCGGCGCGTTACCGGTGAAAGCCGTACCCAAGTCAGTGGAATTCTATGACAATTACAAGAAGAAATATGGTGAGGAACTGACGCAAAAACTGAGCGGTCACGCCGCCGGACCTTCTTATGACGCCGTTTATGTCTTGGCTAACGCCATTGAGCGCGCCGGATCTCTGGATCCTGACGCCGTGGCGACGGCCTTGGAAAAAACCGATATGAACGGCGCCATCGGCAGAATAAAATTTACTGCCGACCACCAGGTGGTGTATGGCGTTGATCCCAAAGAAACGGCCATCGGCGCCGCTTTCCAATGGCAAGCAGGCGGAGCCAGAGTACCGGTCTTCCCGGAGATCGCCAAAGAGGGAGATATTCAATTACCGGAGGGTTTAAAGAAATAACCGGTTAGCAAATGAGTGAACGGCCTTTCGGGGCCGTTCACTCATTTGAGTATTAGGTGATATTACTTGTCCTTTGGCGCTATTTTTTAGCGTAGAAGACACAAAAATGCAAGTATTTATAAATAATATCGGTTTGTGAAAACCCGGCTTCCCGCAGCCAATGCAATTGTTCAATCATCGTCGAGG
>JGI20166J26741_11986695_pt1 | contig 19425 bp, 18 predicted proteins | sample TergutCu122P5_FD_26741 | JGI IMG/M metagenome (IMG submission 26741)
GGCCTATGCCGTGCTTTTCAAGCGTCTTAATCAGGCTGGCTTCATTATAATTCGGCGGCGGCGCGGTTTTGTGCTCTTTGTTTATAACGTCAAGCAGTTTAAGCTTGTCCCCTTCGGCAAGCTGCGGGAGTATGGCGGCTTCTTCGCCTTCCTCGTCGTCATCGGCGGCGTAGACTGACAGGAAGCCCGGGAATTTGACGGTTCTGCCCGTGGCGCGCAAAACGCATTCTTCCGGCGTCGCGCCGGCCTCAATATCCACGGACACGGTGTTGAAAACAGCGTCGGCCATCTGGCTGGCGGCAAAACGCAGCCAGATTAATTCGTAAAGTTTAAACTGGTCCGGCGTGAGATATTGCTTTATGGCGGCGGGCGTTTTATAAACGTCCGTCGGGTGAATGGCTTCGTGCGCTTCCTGCGCGCCTTTTACTTTGCTTTTGAAAAAATTAGGCGAAGCGGGCACAAACTGCGCGCCGTATTTTTCCGCGATAAACTTGCGCGTCTGGCTTTGCAAAAGGATTGAGACGTTAAACGAGTCCGTTCTCATATAAGTTATAAGACCGGTGATTTCGCCCGCTATTTCCACGCCTTCGTACAAAGTCTGCGCGGTGAGCATGGTTTTCTGCGACGGAAAACCCAGCTTGTTATACGCGTCCTGCTGGAGCGAACTCGTGATGAAAGGCGGCTTTGCGCGCTGCTTGACTTCTTTCTTTTCAACGCTTTTCACCGTCAGAGGGCCCTGGCGCAAAAGCGCGCTTACCGGCGCAAGTTCTTCCTCTTTTTTAAATACGGTGGTTTTGACTTTATAATCTTCCGCGAAGAGTTTATACGTCGTGGAAATTTCCGTGTTCTTGCCCCGCCACCTGCTCAGCGAAGCGGTAAATTTGGGCGTTTCCCCTTCTTTTTCAACTTCGGCGCCGACGGAAAAATATTCTTCCTCTTTAAAATCCGCAATTTCTTTAGCGCGTTCGGAAAGCAGTCTCACGGCCACGCTCTGCACGCGCCCGGCGGAAAGGCCGCGCATTATTTTCTTCCACAAAAGCGGCGAAAGTTTGTAGCCCACTAACCTGTCCAGCACGCGCCGGGCCTGCTGCGCGTCCACCAGGTTGGCGTCAATCCGGCGCGCGTGCTCAAAACTTTCCTTGACGGCGGAAGGAGTTATTTCATGAAAAAATATCCTTTTTATTTTTGCTTCCGGTATTTTTAAAAGTTCCGCCAAATGCCATGCTATGGCTTCCCCCTCGCGGTCAGGGGCAGTGGCGAGATAGACGTACTCCGAATCCTTTGCCAGCTTGTTCAACTCCGACGTGATTTTTTTGGCTTTATCCACCGGGACATAGGTAGGCTTAAAATCATTTTTCTCGTCGACGCCGATTTCCCGTTCGGGCAAATCTCTTACGTGGCCGAACGAACTTTTGACTATGAAATCCGGCCCCAAAATTTTGCTGATGGTTTTTTGCTTCGTCGGTGACTCAACAATTACCAAATTTTTTGTTTTGCTTTCTTTTGTCTTTTTTGCGGTTGCCATACTCTTCCTTTATATATTAAGTTAAAATTTGTTTTTGCTGTACTTTCCGTCAACGCACGTCAGCACGCCTTTTATTTCCATTTCAAATAAAGCGGCCGCGGCTTCCTGCACGGGCATGTTAAGGCCTTCCACAATATCGTCGGCGGTAACTTCGCCGTCTTTGATGAAATCTAAAAACTGTTTTTCCTGTTCAGTAAGATTGTCAAATTCTTTTTTATCTTCTTTATCCAGCCAGGCGGTGTCCAGGCCGAACTTTTCCTCAAAGGGTATAAAATCTATTATATCTTTCGTGTCAAGCAGCGCGCCGGCTCCGTCGCGGATAAGCATATTCGCCCCGCCGCTCTGCGGACTGTCGATATTTCCGGGAACGGCAAGCACGTCTTTGCCCTGCTCCGCCGCAAGACGCGCGGTGATTAAAGCGCCGGAACGCTCTTTGCCTTCAATAATCACAACGACGCTTGCAAGCGCGGAAATAATTCTGTTGCGGCGGGGAAAGTGAAAAGCGTGGGGCGGTTGGTTGAAAGGAAGTTCAGAAATTATCGCTCCGCCGTTTTCAAGTACCGCGGCGGCAAGATTTTTGTTTTCCGCCGGATAACAACGCCCTATGCCGGTGCCGACTACCGCCCAAGTGGGTTTGCCCAGTTCGGCGGCGGCTTTGTGGCAGACGCTGTCAACGCCTCTTGCCAAACCGCTGACGACGACCGCGCCGCAGCGCGTTATTTCCGACGCAAATTTGTCCGCGCACCGCCTGCCGTAAGGCGTAATTAAGCGCGTGCCGACCATGGCGACTTTCGGGCCCGCCGCCTCAAGACTGCCGCGGTAATAGAGAACAAAAGGCGGGTCTTTAATCTCGGCCAATTTCTGCGGATAATTTTCTTCACCCAAAAACAAAATCTCCCCGCCGGCGGCGCGCGTGAGTTCAATCTCTTTTTCCGCGTCCAGAGCATGGGCTTCCCGCAAAAGTTCCGCCGCGGTTTTTTCGCTCATGCCGCCCTGCATGGCCAGCGTAACCGCGTTCTGTTTTAAAATCTCAGACGCGGAGCCGAAAACCTCTATCATCCTCTCCGCCCAGTCCGTCCGCAGATAGGTGAAAGCGTTTAATTTTACGCGCGCAAGTTTTTCTTTGTCGTCTATCATACGTCCGCCACGCCTTTTCTGTCCAAAGGACGGTACTGCAAAACTTCCATGATGTGCGTTTTGCTGATGTTTTCCGCGTTTTCCAAATCCGCTATCGTTCTGGCTGTTTTCAAAATTTTGTCGAGACTCCGGGCGGAAAGACCCAGCTTTCTCATGGCCGCCTCCAAAACTTCACCGCCGCCGGGCGGAAGCGGGCAAAAATCTTTTATTTCTTTTGAAGACATAAAAGCGTTGGCCCGCGTTTTTGAATTTTTAAAACGCGCAGACTGCATGTTGCGCGCCTTGACGACGCGCTCTCTTATCTGCGCGGAAGTTTCGCCCTCGGCCTTCTTTTCCCAGTCCTTAAATTCCACCGGGTTTAAATTTACCGTTAAATCAATTCTGTCCAAAAGCGGGCCGGAAATTTTGCTTCTGTAACGGTTTATCATGACCGGCGTGCACGTGCACTGTTTGTGCGGGTGGCCGTGGTTGCCGCACGGGCACGGATTCATGGCCGCGATCAGCGTAAAACGCGCGGGATATGAGACGCGTTCCCTCGCGCGCGCTATGGAAACAACTCCGGTCTCCATGGGCTCCCTTAAAACTTCCAGCACGTTTCTGCCAAACTCCGCGAACTCGTCCAAAAATAAAACGCCGTTGTGCGACAAAGAAACTTCGCCGGGTTTGGGATTAGCGCCGCCGCCGATAAGCGCGATGTCCGAAATGGTGTGGTGCGGGTCCCGGAAAGGCCTGGCGTTCAAAAATCTTTCTCTGCCCAGCATGTTTGAGACGGAATAAATTCTGGTTATTTCCAAAGCCTCGTCGTGCGTGAGCGGCGGCAAAATGGACGGAAAGCGTTTTGCAAGCATGCTTTTGCCCGTGCCCGGCAGCCCTATCATCAAAATATTATGCCCGCCGGCCGCCGCGATTTCCAAAGCGCGTTTTGCCACAGGCTGTGATTTTACTTCCGAAAAATCAAAAATATGTTCCGTGACTCCGGCCTCAAAATCCGCCGGCGGAATTTGTTCAAGCTGAATTTCCCCGTTTAAAAAAGCGGTAAGTTCCGCCAAATTTTTAGGAGCCACGGCGTTCGCGCGCGCAAGCGCGGCCTCTCCCGCGTTAGCGAGCGGCACGACGGCGGTCCTGCTTCCCAAAACCGCCAGCATGGGCAGCACGCCGGCGCACGGTCGCAGAGAGCCGTCCAAACCGAGTTCCCCGACGAAAACATAATTTTTCAAATTATCCAGCGCGGCCTGGTTTAACGAGCCGCCCGCCGCCAAAATTGCAACCGCCATAGGCAGGTCCAAACCGGTGCCTGATTTTTTGATGTCCGCCGGGCTCAGATTGACTGTAATTCTTTTAAGCGGAAATTCAAGGCCCGAGTTTCTTATCGCGGAAATTACGCGCTCTTTAGCCTCTTTAATTTCAGTGTCCGCCAGGCCCACTACGGTCATGTTAGGCATGCCGGGGGCTATGTCAGCCTCCACCTCAATGGCAAACCCGTCCACGCCGCGCACGCCCGCCGATAACACAGTTGAAAGCATAGTTTATAAGAACTTGAGCACAATATCCTTTGTCGTAATGGCGCCGACGTCAAAATTGGCGTTGTACTGGCGTATGATTTTCGCGGCCAGTTCGTCGGACGTTTTTATGTTGGCCTGCACTTCAAAATCCGCGGCGGAATTGTTGTATTTAACAAGGTTAAAATCTTCAATTTCGCGCAGGTTCTTTAAAATATCCTGCAAATTTTTAAGACGCTCAATGGTGTTGACGTCCGTCACGCGCAGATTGTAGGTTTTGGCGGAATTGACGGCCTGCCGGAGCGGCTCCAGCAAATCTTTGGCCGCGGCTTCGCACGCCGCCGCTATGGATTTTTGAGCGGCTATGTCCTCCGACGGGTCGAGCCCGCTCTGCTGCGCGGCCGACGTGGCCACGACGCTGTAATTTTTGGTGGACAAAACCTTCATGTTAACGCTTGCGCGGTAGGTTTTAAAAGGAGTCGTGACCGTGCCAAGGACGCTCAGCGGCGCCGTGCTTACGTCGGCAATCACCAAAAACCGCGCGCCGTCGTTGCGCGCCTTGTCTATGACCGGCACCGGGTCTTCAATATTATTGTCGCTCAGATTGTCGCCGTTGAGAAGAGCGTAAGGCGCGTCTTTCATGACTTTGTAAACCGCCTGTTTGCAGTCCTGCGTGAGAGAAGTCTGCCCGTTAATCAACTCGCGCGACGCCACCATGACGTTTGTTTTTTTGACGACGTTTCCCTCGTCGGACTGCCTGATAATGTCGTTGATGTTGGTTACCAGAACGAGGGCTTTAATCTGGGTATACCACTGGTCCCCTTTGCGGTAGGATTTCATGACGTAATATTTTCTGATGAACCCTTCGCTCTTGGCCACGATTTCGCTCTGCACCACGGCGCTGTGGTCAACCGTCGTGCTGGCGGAAACGAAAACGCCGGCGACCTGTTCCACCGCCTGTTTCTGCGCGGCCGTGATTCCCTCTTTTTTCATGGCGGACACGTCGACATCGTTATAAGGGACAAGGCTGTCAGCCAAAACAAATTCCCCCTCGCCTTTAGGCCCGATTTGCAGATATTTGCATGAGGCAAGGCTTGAGGCCAGCGCAAAAGCAAAAATAATGTATAAGATTTTTTTCATAATAAAAACTCCGTATTCCGTCCGGTCCGACGCGCTACTTCAGCGTGATATTAGCGGCTTTAAGTTTCGACAGCGGCAGCCGCATGATTACCGTGCAAGCGTCGTCATTCATATACTCGGTGGAATATATTTCCATGCCGGCGACAAGGCCCTTTATGGTATTGTTAATGGTTGAGTCCTGGGCAACCGCGTCTTTCACGTTCATCTCCGCGTAAACGCCGGCGCCGTAAATATACTCCGCCGCGCGCTGGTAGCCCTGGGCCACGGCGGCCTCGCGGCTCATAATCTTTTTCTGCGCGTCCGTCGTGTGATTAGGATTTGCCGCGCCGAAGCCGCGCACCCACAGATATTTGCCGTCATTTTTGGTGTCCGTAAAAGAGGGCGCAATGTCCCCTTTTTTGACCGCGCTGTTTAAGCCGCCTCCGCACGCGGCGATAAAAATTACCGCGGCGAGAATCGTTAAGGTTTTTTTCATTTGAGTAACTCCGCTATGACTTTGACGTATGTGCTGGGCGCCTTTATTTTTTCAAAATTTATGATGCCGCAGCGTATTAACATAACTTCAAGCATGTGCGTTAAAATATCGTAAAAATTTTCCCGCACTGAAGGGTCGCACACGTCGACGGACGGGCCCAGAATAACCGCGCCCTTAAGTTTTTTATTGTCGCATATATTCGCTATTTTAAAGGCCGAGGAAATCATGTGCGCCGGATTGTAGGACGATTTTAAAGCAAACTCAAAACCGCCTTTTATGCCCAGTTCCCGCGCGCGTTCGCCGGTGCAGTACGCCATCCACTTCATAAAGTTGGAGTTGTCCTGCGGGTAAAAGAAGCCTATTTTGCCCCACTCCCCGCGCCCGAAAGACGGCAGCTGCGTGATTTGGGAAATTTCTTTTACGCTGACCGAGCTTTCCACGTCCTCGCCGGAAACCGCCAGCATTTTTTCAAACAGCTGCGGGTAAGACGGCATAACCGCCCCGTCGCTTTCCAAAACGTGGGCCAGCACTTTGGCGCGTTTTATCGTGCGGGAAATTACGCTGAGAGACATGTTTTTAAAAAACTTTTCTATGTCCGCGTCCTCCATGGTAATTTCATTGTCCGCAAGCATTTTTTTGACTATTTTTTTATGGTTCTCGCCGGAAGCCGTTTTAAGTTCGCTTACCCAGCCGGCGTCAAGCTTAAAACTGATAAGCTCCTCCAGCTTCTGAAGGCTTTCCGGCGGATATTTGGACGTTATTACTATCTGTTTGTTCTGCCCTATAAAATCATTTAGGCATTTGGAAATATGTTCCCTGTTCTGCTCGTTGACCGCCGTAAGGTGTATGTCGTCTATAAGCATGGCCTGGACTTTTGACATAAACTGCTCAAACTGGTCCATTTTTCCTTCGACGACATAACGCTGTATGCCGCGCGAAAAACGCACGCCGTTCGTCATAAAAATATTCTGCTGCCCGAATTTTTTGGACAGCGCGTAGCCTATCGCGTTAAGAAAATGCGTCTTGCCCGTGCCCGTGCCGCCGTGCAGCACAAGAGGGTTATAAAAATGTCCCGGGTTGTCTATGACGGAAATCGCCGTGGCGTGCGCGAAACGGTTTGCGCCTATAACCATGGATTCAAAAGTAAAAGTGGGCACAAGCGGTATCTCAAGCGGCCAATTATGTTTTTCCCTGTCCGCAAGTTCTATGGAACGGTCAATGCCTCCCGGCGCGTCTGACGCTTTTCTCGCGCCGCCGTAAAAAGAGTGCTGCGCCGCCGGTTTTGCGGCCGGAGCAGGAGGCAGCGGCGGAGCCGTAACATCGGGTCTGACAGGCCGAACGGAAGGCGCCGCCTGGGGTTTAGGCTGCTGAGGCTGAGGCTGCGGCTGGGGCGCGGGCCTTTGCTGCGGCTGCGCCGGTTTCTGCATGCCCGGCAGTGACGGCATGGAAGGAGCCGCCGCGTTAGGCGTAGAATACTTGGTCACCGGCGGGGGAGGAGGCATTGTTCTTGTGTGTTCCAGTTCCTGCTCCGGCGCGTTTTGCTTAATACCCTGTTTTGGCTGTTTGTCGTTTTCCATAATTTTCCCCTACTGCTTTTTAGCGTCTTTTTTTTCTATTTCCCTAATAAAACTCTGGTCATGCTTTTCAAGGTTTTCCAGACTGTCAAACGGGTTTATAAAATGGCCGGCCTTGCTTTCTTCTTTAACCGGCGCGTTATGCGCGCTTTCTATTTTTTTGGTGAGGAATGAATGGGTTTTCTGCGTCTTGTCCTCAAACTCCGCCCCGCCCACGACGGGCGGGCCGGCAAAAATTTCCGGCTCTTCCTGCGGCGGGCGCGGCGGAAAACCGGCCAGTTTAAGCCGCGGCATGCCTTTTGTTTCCTCAGCTTCCGGCTCCGGATTAATAACGCGCGTAGCCTGCGGAGGGCCCGCCGGAGCTGGCGGTTCCAAATTTATATTTGCCGGCGGCGGAGTCTGGATTCCCGGCGGCGGCGCGCTTTCGCTCCGTTTCGGCGCGGCGGGAGCCGGTTTTTTTTCAAAACTTTTTTTGCCGGGAATGACCCTGGGCGCCGGGGCCGCCGGGGTTTTTTTGGTAAGAAGCAGGTCAACGGGGTCAACCGCGTGCTCAGCCGCCGCTTCTTTCTTTTTTATCTCCTGCTCAAAAATATTAAAAGCCGTTTTCTGCGTTTTGGCCAGAATTTCGCGTATTTTGTCATTTTCTTCTTTTGATAAAATATTCCGTTTTACGTCTTTTTTAAAGTCGTTGTCGGACGCGTAAACGTCTAAAGCGGTTTTGGCGGCCAAAATGCCTTCCAGCCCCAGAGGCTCGGGCTTGTCATCCTCGGGTTTTGCGGGCTGCCGCGCGGCAAAAGCTCTTGTAAGCAGCGCGTCAATCTGCGGTTTTATGTCCTCAGATTTTTTCTCCGTTTCCGGCGCGGGCGCCGGGGGTTCGGCCGGCGGCGGAGCGGCGGCCGCGGGCGGAGGCGCTGCCGGAGGCTGCGCCGCTGCGGCGGGAAGACGGGGAATATCCGCGCCCGCCATAATCTGCGTCTTTGCAAGGTCTAAATTATGCCCCGTGCCTTCCAAATGCATGCCTTTGCTGTTTTCCAAATCGCCGAAATTTTCTTTTTTTTCCGTCGTCTCTTTAACCGGCTCCAGGGCGCCGGATTTGCGGCCGGCTATTTTTAAACCTTCCTCGTTTAAATCAATGGAGGTTATCTGCCCCGTGCTGCCGTCGCTGTCCTGAATCAAAAATACCGCGTCGCGCTTTAAAGAAAACGCGGTGTCGGGAGGCGTTTCATTTTCTTTCCGCTGCGCGGCCGCGCTTTCAAGCGTGGCAGGCTCAAAGGGCATGACGTAGCGGCTGCTCACGGCCGCTTCTTCGGCAGCGGTTTTGATTTTTTCCAAAATTTCCGGGTCGCTCTGAGTAAGCTCAATGCGGTAATTATACGGCGGTATGCTGGTCTGAGCCGGCTCTTTTGCGAAGCCGGACAGCTTTCTGTGCATAATTTTCGCGTCGGCAAGCGTGCCCTGCATGAACAGGACCATCACGCCTTCAACGTTTTTTATAATCCATTTGTCTATCATAACCCTTTTACTATTTTTACGCCCGAACTTGTCCCGATTCTAGTCGCCCCCGCTTCAATCATTTTTTTCGCGGTTTCCAAATCTTTTACGCCGCCGGAAGCTTTTACGCCCATGCCTTTTGTAACATGCCCGGCCATAAGTTTTACGTCCTCCTCAGCCGCGCCGCCGCCGGAAAAACCCGTTGACGTTTTAACGTAGTCCGCGCCGGCGCAGGACGCAAGTTCGCACGCTTTAATTTTTTCTTCTTCAGTAAGAAGCGCGGTTTCCAAAATTACTTTTAAAACAAAATCCTTGCCCAGATTTCTTATAAGTTTTATATCGTGGTAAACGTCTTCGTTCACGCCGCTTTTTAAAGCCCCTATATTGATGACCAGGTCCAGCTCGTCCGCGCCGTTTTTAAGAGCGTCCCGCGCTTCAAACACTTTAACTTCCGTCGTGTTCGCGCCCAGCGGGAAACCTATGACCGTGCACACTTTCACGCCGGAGCCTTTAAGCCGCGCGGCGCAGCGTTTAACCCAGCACGGGTTTACGCACACCGAGGCAAAATCATATTGTTTCGCCTCGTCGCACAGTTTGTCAATTTCCGCCGTGGGCGCGGCGGGTTTTAAAAGCGTATGGTCTATAAACTTATTTATTTGCATTAAAATTTATTATTCTTATAAACTGCTCCGCCACCAGCGACTGTCCGCCCACGAGCGCGCCGTCCACGTCCGGCTCCGCCATAATCGCGTCCACGTTGTCCGTCTTTACGCTGCCGCCGTAGAGGATTATAAGTTTTTCCGCAAAATCCTTGCCGTATTTTTCCATGTACTTTCTGATGGCGGCGTGCACTTCCTGCGCTTGGGCCGGAGTGGCGGTTTTGCCCGTGCCTATGGCCCAGACCGGCTCATAAGCTATGATTAAAGTTTTAAGAGACTCCGATGTGAAATTGGCAAGGCCGTCAGCTAACTGGCCCTCAATGACTGACAGCGTTTTGCCGGCCTCTCTTTCCGCCAGAGTTTCACCCACGCAGAAAACAGGGACCAGATTATGCTTTAAAGCGGCGGCGGTTTTTTTATTCAAAATAGCGTCGGTATCGCCGAACAAACTGCGGCGTTCGCTGTGTCCTATGATGACGTGCGTAGCGCCGGCGTCTTTGATTTGGGAGGGTGAAACAGCGCTTGTAAACGCGCCTTTTTCTTCAAAATGAACGTCCTGCGCGGCGACCAAAACTTTGGTGCCTTTGACTGCCTGCGCCACGGCGGCCAGGCTGGTGTACGACGGGGCCACCATTATGTGGGCGTTATTTTTGTTTTCTTTGTTTTTGGCTATGGCGGAAGAAAGGGCCACAGACTCCGCGATGGTATTATGCATTTTCCAGTTTCCGGCTATAAACGGCGTTCTTTTCATAGTAGTCCTCTTGCATTTATATTGAGTAAATGTAAATATATTGTACATCATTTATCGGACTAAGCGGAAACAGTTACCTGGTTTTTCGGGCAGATTTTGTTGATTTGGCAGATTGAACATTTGGGTTTGTGCGCGGCGCAGACGCGGCGGCCGTGCCATACGTAGGCGTTTCCTAACCATATCCAGTCTTTTTTAGGTATTTTTTTCATTAAATCTTTTTCTATTTTGACGGGGTCAGTTTCTTTGGTGAGGCCGGTGCGGAAACTTACGCGCCTGACGTGCGTGTCCACCACAACGCCCTCGGCCTTGTTAAACCAGTCAGCGAGGACGACATTGGCGGTTTTGCGCGCGACGCCGCGCAGCGTAAGTAAATCTTTCATATTGTCCGGCACTTGCCCGTTGAAATTTTGGACCAAAGTCCGCGACATGAGTACTAAACTTTTTGCCTTCGCGTGGTAGAAACCCGTGGATTTTATTATTTTTTCTACGCTCTCAAGGCGGGCGGCGGCCATTTTCTCAGGCGTAGGATAAGAGGCAAAAAGGGCCGGCGTGACCATGTTTACCCGCGCGTCTGTGCACTGCGCGGATAAAATTACGCTGCACAAAAGCTCAAAAACCGTCTTGTGCCGCAGCGCGGTTTTATTCTCCGGGTAAACGCGGCGGAGAATTTTTATTATTTCCAAAATTGTTTCTTCTTTTATCAGCATATTATTTGGTTTTAACCCTGTACTGTTTTATAAAAACTTTTATCGGCGCGGGCAACTTGTTGAATGTGGTGCGCTCGGCGTAATTATTTTCCTCAGCGTCGTAAATCGTCAAATCGTTAAAATCGTCGCCCATGGAATTTTCTAAAAATTTCAAACTTTTGTCGTTAAAAGTGGCAAATCCCGCGTACTCAGGCGCGGCCTGCTTTTTGCCGTTCACCGTCAGTTCAAAATCAGTGCCGAAAGAATTTATGCCCAACAATTCCCCCGTGTTAGCCATCATGCCCGAGCCGGACAGACCGCGCTTGGAGCCGAAATTTTGCAGCATCACTATGCGAAAATCTTTCAAAAAATAAGCCGGGTTTTTATTACCGTCGGAGTCTTCAACGTAATCGCCGGAAATTTTGACTGATTTTGCCGCGCCGTCAATGTCCAGCAGAGAAATAATTCTGTTGATTTTATAATAGTTATTTTTAAAAGACACCAGCGCGAACTGCGGCGAAAAATTATTTCTGGACGCCGCGGCTTTAACAACGGCCTGCGCGCCCGGCGCGGCGGACGCAAACCGCGCCGGCGTGTATAAAATGCGTTTTTGCGCGTCCACAAAAAATATGCGCTGTGAAGACGGGTTGTATTTTATCGCGGCTATATCCGGCACCGCGCCGTCAAAATCCTTTTTTTTATTAAATCTTTTGTCAAAGAAAACCGCGGGGTTTTTTGCCGTGCTCTTGACTTCCGCGTAAGCTTCGTAACTGCCGTTTCTGAACAAAATAATCTGCACCGCGCAGCTTCCGCGGCACCCGTCCGACACGCAGTGCGCCGCCGTAAAAAACCAGTTTTTGTGCACGCGCACGGCCTGGCACTTGTTTACTTTGCCGCCGCCGGCGGGAATGCGTATGTCGTAGGTGTTTTTAAAATCCCCCACGTTCGTATACTCGTCCGTTCCGGTCACGTTAACAAAACTAACCTCCGCCGGCAGCGCAGCCGGCAGAGGCAGTATTATTAACAGAAACAAAAATTTTTTCATCTAAGTTAATTGGGCAGGCTGTAAATTGTCCACGGGCCGCTTACTCCCGCCGGTTCGCCGCCGAACATGTCGTTGCAGATTTCTTTGGAATTTACGTCCGCGTTTTCCATGCAGTAATTTTTATTGTCCGCGGAAAACAGCGCGTAGCCTTTATATGAGCCGCTGTTTCTTATCGCAACGATATTGCTGTAAAGCAGCGGGTGCATGTCCGTCGTCACAACGTAGTCAAAATTATTAAGCCGGGCGGCGCCGTCGGGGAAAGCGGAAAGGCCGCCGGCATTGTCTTTTAAAGGCGTAAGGCCCGGATAGGCGCTGCCGAATTTGGTCAAACTAGTAAAAAAGCCCGCGTCGGACGAACTCTGGTCATAAATGGATTTTAAATCTTTGAAATGCTTCATGACCGCAATGGCTTCCGTCGCGCGCGTTTTTTCCATCGCTTTAAAATAAAGAGGCAGAGCCACCGCGACGAGTATGCCTATAATAAGCACCACTATAATAAGTTCAATCAGAGAGAAACCCTTTTTATTCATGCCTGCCCCTTTAATGTTGGTATGAATCATTATATTAAATAATGCCCATTGTTTTGCCCACTTTTTTATAGGCGGCGACGGCGGCTTCAAGTTCTTTTATCTCATGCCCGGCGGTAACGATATTGCGCAGCCGCTCCTGCCCCTGAGGCACCGTCGGGAAACCTATGGACAGCGCGAAAACGCCCTCTTCAAAAAGCCGCGCGGAAAACTCAGACGCTTTTTTGGTGTCCCGTATCATAACCGGCGTTATGGGCGTAACTGATTTGTTGATGTCAAAGCCCGCTTTAGTAAGTTCTTCCTTAAAAAATTTGGTGTTAGTCCAAAGTTTTTCAATGCGCTGCGGTTCATTATAAATTACGTCCAGGCCGGCAAGACACGTCGCGATAACGCTCGGCGGGTGCGAACTGGAAAACAAAAATGGCCGCGCGGTTGAGATTAAATAATCCCTCAGGTTTTCCGAACCCGCGACATAGCCGCCTATCGTCCCGAAGGCTTTTGACAGCGTGCCTATCTGAATGTCCACGCGGCCTTTTAAGCCGAAATGGTCCACCGTTCCGCGCCCCTGTTTGCCCAGCACGCCGCTTGAATGCGCGTCGTCAACCATGATAAAAGTATCGTGTTTTTCGCATAAATTTACGATTTCCGGCAGCGGCGCAATATCGCCGTCCATGCTGAAAACGCCGTCGGTGACCAGCATTCTGCGGCGCGCTTTTTTTACTTCCGGCAGGTTTAGAATTCCCGCCAGATGTTTCATGTCGCAGTGTCGGTAAACTTTTTTTACGGCCTTAGCCAGACGCCCGCCGTCCACTATGGAGGCGTGGTTAAGCTCGTCGGAAATCAGCGCGTCGTCCGGGCTTGTCATCAGGCTTTGGCATAACGCCGTGTTAGACGTAAAACCCGACTGAATGACAAGGGCGGCCTCAGTGTTTTTAAACTCCGCCAGCCTTTTTTCCAGCTCCCCGTGCAGCGACGTTGTGCCTATGATTGTGCGCACAGCCGCGGTGCCTATGCCGTATTTCATAACCGCGTCCGCAGCCGCTTTTTTTACCGCGGGGTGCGTGGTAAGATTAAGATAATTGTTAGACGTTAAATTGATGACTTTTTTGCCGTCAATCACCGCGACGGGCGCTTGTTCGGACTGCAAAATATGCAGCTTGATAAACCTGTTTTCCGCCTTAAGAGTTTTTATTTCAGCGTCTAAAAATTTCATTCCGTTCATGGGACCATTACCACCTTGCCGCAATTTTTTTCCGGCGACATCATTACGGCGAACGCTTTTTCAAAATCTTTCATGGGAAACACGTGCGTGATGGCGCGGCCCGGGTTAATTTTGCCGGATTTTATAAGCGCGTCCATTTGGTACCAGCTTTCAAACGTGGCGCGGCCGGTTATCGCCTGGATTTTTATGGCTTTAAAAACAATGTCGTTCGCGTAATCCACGGTAACCAAACCGCCCGGAAGACCGAAAGCCGTGAAACGCCCCGCCGGTTTTACCGCTTTAAGGCCAAGATTAATCGCCGCGGCGGCGCCGCTCATTTCAATAACCGCGTCAATGCCGCTTTTTTCCCCGCCCGCTTTTATGATTTTTTGAAGCAAACCGTCTTCGCGCGGGTCCAAAATCACGTCGGCGCCGAATTGTTCCGCCATTTTTTTGCGGAAGTCCGCGGTTTCAAGCGCTATAACTTTAGCCGCGCCGCAGGCTTTGGCTATGTCAATCGCGAACAATCCCTGCGCGCCGCAGCCGCTTATTAAAACCGTTTTGCAGGAAATATCGTCGTGCAGCGTCGCGAAAACCGCGTTGCCGAGCGGCTCTAAAATGGAGCCTATATCTTTAAATTTTTCGTCAATTTTCCAGCCGCAGCGGGCGGGCACGACGGCGTATTCGGCGTATCCGCCCTGCGTGTCAAGCCCCAAAACTTTTAAATTCGCGCAGACGTGCCTTTGGTTATTGCGGCACTGGTAACAAAGCCCGCAGAAAACGTGCGACTCCACGGCGATAAAATCTCCCTTTTTAAATCCTTTAGCCGCCGGGCCGGCTTCAGCAACCGTGCCGCAAAGTTCATGCCCGGGCGTGAACGGAATCGGTATCCTGCGCGGCGCCCAGCCGGTGTAATTGTAGACGGGCAGGTCGCTGCCGCAGATGGACGAACGGTAAATTTTTACAAGCAGTTCGTCGGGCTGTATTTTAGGAATATCAATATCTTTATATTCAAGACCCGGCGCGGGCTTGGTTTTGACAAGCGCTTTCATTTTAAGCTCCAAAATTGGTAACATAAACTGGCATTAACATTCTATATCTTTTTCGGGGAATTATGAAACGCTTTTTATTTTTGCTTATTTTGCCGCTTGCATGCGTAAATCTGCGCGCGCAGGAACAGATTGACAGCTTTGACGTTTCCGCCGTTATAAACCCCGACGGCAGCGCGCAGATTACCGAAGCCATTACCGCCAACGTCGAGCTTCACAAAATCAAACGCGGCCTTGTGCGCGACATTCCCGTAAAATACGCGGCTTCGCTTTTTGTGCAGACGGACATAGGCGTTACCGTTCTCGCGCTTGCCAGAGACGGCAACCAGGAACCTTATTTTATAGAACACCCGTCGGGCGATAAGCTGCGCGTAAATTTCGGCAATGACGATTTTCTTACTCCGGGCCTACACAAATACGCGCTGGTATATAAGGTGGACCGCGCCGTTTTATTTCACAAAGGTTATGACGAATTTTACTGGAACGTCACCGGCAATTACTGGGATTTTCCTATATTGTCTTCGTCGGCAAAAGTAACGCTGCCGCGGGGCGCGGAAATAAAAAAAGACCTCGTTTCCATGTACGCCGGGACATACGGGGAAAAGCGGTGCGCCGGCTGTTCCGCGCGGGTGAACGATAATGTTGTTTTCTTCCAAAATACGGGGACGCTGCGGCCGGGGGAGGGTTTTACGGTATCAGTTCCCTTCTCAAAAGGCGCGGTGGCCGCTCCCGCCGCAAGCGCGCAGTTTGCGGACGCTTTCCGGCAAAACATCTGGCTGCCGCTGGGCATTTTTCTGCTGGCAGGCGGTTCAATATATTTATACATAGTGTGGCTGAAAGTCGGGCGGGACCCTAAGGGCGCGGCGGTCATACCGCCGTCGTACGGGCCGCCCGCCGGGTTTTCCCCGGCGCAGCTGCAATACATACAAGACATGGGATTTACAAAAAAGGAAAAACTTATACAAACCATACTTGTCAGTCTGGCGGTGAAAGGACTTGTGGACGTGTCACAAAAAGACGGGTTAATGTTTACTAGTAAAAAATTTACGATACGCCGCAATTTTGAAAGCGAAGCCGTGCCGTCGCCCGAAGAAAGGGTTTTTATGGACGGCCTTTTTTCCAACGTGACTTTCGTGGAAACGGATTACGCGTTCAGAGAAAATTTTTTGGACGCCGCAAAAAAAGCGCGCGAAGTCCTGAAAATGAATTACGCAAAACAGTATTTTGCCCGCAACCTGCTTTGGTTCATACCGTTCTGGGCATTGTGCGCGGTTTGTTTTTTCCTTATGTTTTACGCCGACGGGCCGGCCATGGCCGCCGCAATATCCGCCGCGCTGACGCTGATATTTGCAACCGTCAACAGATTCAGGGGATTTGATTTATCTTTTAATACGGTTTTATTTTCCGTCAGAATATTTTTTCTGATATTTATTTTATCTGACGCCAATTTAAATTTTATGCCCCGGGTTTCGGCCGCGCATATTATTTTGGTTGTGCTACTTTTCGCGGTGAACGAATTATTTCTTTACCTGGACAAAGCATACACCGTCAAAGGCCGCGAGGTTATGGACGGCGCGGAAGGGTTTAAAAAATATTTATCCGTCGGAGAAGGGACGCGGATAGACGACTCTAATCCGGAAAAAGCCGTTAATATTTTTTGCGATTTTCTGCCTTTCGCCATTGCTTTCGGGATTGCGAATAAATGGATAAAACAGTTTGGCGAAGCCTTAAAAATGGAAGAGAATATGAAATTTTTAAGAACGCGCGGCCTGGGGTCGTTTACAAGTTCGGGCGGCGCATTTTCTTACGGCAGTTTTACCTCGGCCTTACATTCCTTTAACACTTCAATTTCAAGCGGCACGGGCATGGGCGGCGCCGGAGGAGGAGGCGGAGCCGGCGGAGGCGCGGGCGGAGGCGGAGGAGGAGGACGATAGAGTTTTCAAAATTAAAAAGGCTCCGTTTATTTGGAGCCTTTTAATTTTTCCATGCGGTCTTTTATATTTTTTTCTTTGCCCATTTCCGTCGGGTTGTAAAACTTTTTCGGCTTTGGCATATACTCTTGCTCGACGTAGTGGTTAGGGAAATCATGCGCGTATTTGTAGCCTTCGTTTTTCATGCCTGACCTAAGGTGCGCCGGCACGCGGCGCTGAGGGCCGGTTTTCACTTCCTCCATGGCCGCGTCAATGGCAAGATAGCTTGCGTTTGATTTCGGCGCGCACGCGACGTAAATGGCAGCCTGCGAAAGCGGGATTCTTACCTCCGGCATGCCCAAAACTTCCGCGCATTTAAAAGCGGCTTCGGCCAGCATAATGGCGGCAGGCTCGGCGTTGCCGACGTCCTCGGACGCGCAGATTAAAATGCGGCGGGCTATAAAGCGCGGGTCCTCGCCGGACTCAAGCATGCGGGCAAGCCAGTAAACGGCGGCGTCCGGATCGGAGCCGCGCATGGATTTGATGAACGCGGAAATAATGTCGTAGTGCTCGTCCCCTTTTTTATCATAATTAAGGTGGCGCTTTTGTATGCACTCTTTGGCTATCTCCAGCGTGATGTTGACCGCGCCTTTCTTGTCTTTGTCCGTCGTGAGAAGCGCGAGTTCCGCGGAGTTTAAAAGCCGCCGCGCGTCGCCGTTGGCCTGCGTGATTAAAAAATTTTCCGCTTCTTTTGTTATGACTCCGTTTTCAAGTTTCAGGACGCGGCTCAAAATCCGGCGCAAATCCTCATCCTGCAAAGGTTTAAATTCAAAGACGGAAAAACGCGACAAAAGCGCGTTGTTTATATAAAAATAAGGATTTTCCGTGGTGAGGCCGATGAGGATAATGTCCCCCCTCTCCACCGACGGGAGAAGCACGTCCTGCTGGGTTTTGTTGAAGTGGTGAATTTCGTCCAAAAGAAGCAAAGTGCGCTTTTCCAAAAAAGTGTCGGACCGGCGCTCTTTAGCTTCGTCAATAACTTTTTTAACGTCGCCGACTCCGGCGGCGGCCGCGTTAAGCTCGACGGTGACGGCCTGAGTTTTGGACGCGATAAACCGCGCCAGCGCGGTTTTGCCCACGCCCGGCGGGCCGAAGAAAACGGCCGATTTTATGGTGTCGCTCTCCACCAGACGGCGCAGCATTTTGCCGGGGCCTATGATGTGCTGCTGCCCCGCAAAATCGTCCAAAGTTTTGGGCGCCATGCGCGCCGCGAGAGGCGTATTTTCTTCCATAATTTAAAAAATTATATCGCGGTTTCTGTCTTCCGGGTTTTCCAGCGCGCCGAAAGACGCGTAAAGTTTTTTTGCCGGAGTGTTCCAGTCCGCCACCTGCCAGCGCACGCCGGCGCAGCCGCGTTTTTTTGCTTCGTTAATCACCGTTTCAAGCAGCTTGCGGCCAAGGCCCATTTTTCTGTAAGGCTCAAGCACATAGAGGTCGTCCATATACAAAGTTTTGCCGGTGAAAGTGTGGTAAGAATAAAAAAATATCGCGTAAGCCAAAATAGTCCCCGCCGCGTCTTTGGCGGCGAATCCGCCGAAAAAATCTTTTTCCGCTTTCATTCTTTGAAGCGAATTTGAAAATTTTCTCTTCTCAAAATCCGCAAATTCTTTAAAAAGCGAAAACAGTTTTTCGTAGTCCGCTTCGGTAATTTTTTCTATCTTAAAATTCATAATTTTTATTTACTTCGTCGGCAATCCGCGGGTCATGGTGCTTTGCAGCGCTAAAATTATTTCGTCAAGCCTTTCCGTTTCCGCCTTTTTCTGCGCGCTGTTGTCGGAGCCTTTCAGGTAAACTTCCGCCGCAAATTCCATGGCGGCCATTATGGCCAGTTTTAAAGTGTCGACGGAGCCGGTCCTCTCCGATATTTCGTCCATGCGTTTTTCAACCATGGAAACCAGCGTGGCTATTTCCATGGGCTCCACGCCGTCAATGGCCACTTCAAGCGGTATGCGCCGAACGGTGACTTCAATGCCTTTTTTTGCCATTGGGTTATTTTAACTCCTTCTCAATCCGCGCGTGAAGTTTTTTCAGCTGGGCAAGCGTTTCGCGTTTCCAGTCCCGCAGCGCGCGCAGTTCTTCGTCCACGCCGCGCAGACGGTCTATCTGCCCCTCAACCGTGCGGAGGCGGTTTTTTAAAGTGGAATTTTCAGCCTCAAGGCTTTCCAGTTTTTTGGTAGCCAGCGCGACCAAAGTCTGAAGCTGGGCTATTTTGTCTTCCATTATTTTCTCATTTCGCCGCCGAGCGCGGTCAGCGCGGCGGCGATTTTGGAAATATTTTCGTCGACTTCCGCGTCTTTAAGCGTGCGGTCCATAAGCCAGAAAGAAAAATTTAAAGTGACGCTTTTTTTGCCTTCCGGCAAATTCGGCCCCACATAAACGTCCGTCAAATTGTAAGACATTTTTGACCATACGCCCGATGAGTTGACGGCCTTTTCAATTTCCGCGAACCGCAGATTTTTGTCAAAAACAAAAGACAGGTCGCGGTACGAGGACGGAAACTGCGGCGCGTCCTGCGCGGGTTTAAATTCCTGCGCTTTAAATTTTTTCTCAAGCGTTTTTAAGCTGACAGATAAAACATAAATTTCGTCGTTTTTCAAACCGTAAGCTTTTGCAGCCAGCGGGTGCAGCTTGCCGAAAAACCCCGTCGTTTTTCCGCCGTCGACAATGTCCATGCAAATTTTGGGGTGCATATAAGC
>JGI20166J26741_11988917_pt1 | contig 19386 bp, 13 predicted proteins | sample TergutCu122P5_FD_26741 | JGI IMG/M metagenome (IMG submission 26741)
TTTTTTTTTTTTTTTTTTTTTTTTTTTTTTTTTTTTTAAAGAAACTCATACATGTGCGCTGCCAATACTTAATTACTGTATCTTGGAGGAATGATCGGGCTAGTGAAGAAATGAATAAGACAACTGTGTTTCTTGTGGACTTCATTGTCTGATTTAAAATATAAAATTATAAGAAGCACTGTATTTTTCAGAAAAAAACTTGCACATAGATGCAGTTAGAACAGATGAAAATATGCAGTTTGGATTCTCAGACTTAGTTTTGTGATCTATTTGGTCATGAATGCCTTCTGATAGGTCATGAACTCTTTAAACAATAGACATTCAGCTTTCTGTATTCAGCAATTTAACTTTCTTCAGGAAAGAATAAAGCAGTTTATCCTAAATATCTTTTGAATATTATGCTATTACTGTGCAGCAAGTTGCTGAGGTCCTGAGTAAATACTTATATTAGTTGGGTTGCTTGACCAATGAAATGTATGATACTGGGTCATAGGCAGGAAAGTCTGAGGACAACTGATGTACAGGAATCGGTTCTCACTGGGAAGGAAGCATGAAAAGTGTACCATATTTTAAATCAGAGGCAATGGATAAAGTAGTATTAGGAATCACATTAGTGGTGGTGGTGGTGGTGATGATTATGATGATTAAATTTTTGAAAGAAAATTACTGTTCTAATGTACACATTTATAACAGTTTGAAATATCAAATATCAAAATTGACCATAATTTTGGACATCATATCATTATTTTGTGTGCGTCATTCTTAACCCCTTTTATGTGAGACAACTTTGAAATATGCAGATGACCATCTTATATAAAGAGAACTAGCAAGAGTTCTATACTAGTCCAGGATTCTCAGTCTGTGGAACTCACACCAGACATGTTATGCAGACTTATTCCAAACAGTACATTGAAGCTTTAAATTCTAACTTCTCAGCGAGCTTTGTTTTATGAAAACCAAAGCAGTAACACATTTATCTGATTATTTGTTGTGATGACGTGTGGTATGTAGATCCAGATGTAATCAATCTTGAACAAGGTAAACAATGAAATATTAATTCTAGTGAAATAGTATGGACTTCGCATATCTCCTATATTAAGAACTTTTAACGTTTTTCTTAGGTGCAGAAACCTGTGAAACAAAAATGTATGTGTGAGCCAAACAAATAAATTTTCATACACTTAGATTTAATACAAAAATTGTGTGCAGTGCACATTTGTTAATATCTCTTTTTAATTATGACTTTGTGATTTAAAGAATTGTGACAGCTTTCAGTCTTATTTTGTTTGTTGGTGAATAGTGGCATAGAACTTTTTAGTACATACATAGTTGAGTGAGATCAGAAAATTTCAAAAAATGCCTCGCAAACCAAAATACTGTCATAGACTGAAAATGAAATCATATGCACCGTTTCTTGTATTCTGATTGCTAATTATGATAAATGTAGCAGTTTCTATGTTTCTTCTTGGTTACTTAGCTGGTGCAAATACCTTTGATACTGGTACATGTTACAGTACTTCTTGGAACAATACTGTTAACTTGTGATTGCAGTTTCAAATATACACATCGTTCTTTAAGTCGGAATGGGCATAGCCTGCCATTTACTTGCTATGCCTATGTAAATTTACATTGTTAGGTAAAGTTATGTAATTATGCTTATTTTTGTACAGTGTCATTTCACACCTACATGGTGTAGCACAGTGCCTGTTTGGACCTTCAAAAATCTGAAAGAGCTCCTTGTTCCTGCACCATACCTCCATGAACATCTGCTCTCCCTGCTTTTGTTATGAAAGCACAATTGAGTCCTCTTTTCAGATGTAACACTTTTGGGTGTTAAGGTAGTGTTATTTCCAGTTATCCTACAAGACTTTAGGTTAAAATTATCGTGTTAGCAAATATGCTTCAGTTGTGAGATTGAAACTGTGTAATAATCACAGGAAATAGAGAATTTCTGGAATGTGAATCACAGTTTTAAAGTTTTTTGTATGTTCCATAAATAAAAAGAAGACTTCTATGCACTTGTTATGTTAAGATACTGTTTCATGCAATTGAATTGTCTTTATACTAGCTTAATATCAATACACAATTCTGAGTAAATAGTTTATTCAGTATTGCATATAAATAGGCATGCAAAAGAAAGTGCAAAGACTTAAGAAATTGCTTGAGTTTTGTGTACATATTGTTTTCCATTCTGGGAAGTGATGGAACCAAAAAGTCCGCAGTTACAGCCACACGTTACGTACATTCTCTTAAACTAGAATTCCTCTTAAAACATGCATGTCAGTGGGGATATGTGTGCTTCTGTAAATCAGAATTATTGATATCATCTTAGTGCTTCCTTCTTTGTGTTATTCAGACACAAATATTAGTCTTTATACCTGAGCAGTACAGTTCTGCATTACATATTTACCATAATTGAGTCATTATTGATACACTCAGTTTTGTTGCATCTGATGACGGCTCAGTCAAGCTGAAACAACTAGTGGAGAGCTATATGAGTCAGGTTTATGTACAAATGTTTGTGAGGTGATGATAATAAATCTGCCTACTAATGACGTACCTTTTGCTTAGGAACTGCCCAAACAATGGCAAAATGTACATCTTGAAAGTAAGATTTTACTAGCTGACAGGCAATAAAATTACAGCTCTTTATGTGATAAAAGCTAATATACATAAAACTCTATATATTTTTAAGTGCTACAGTAACACAAAATATGGAATCTGTGAAGTTAACTATTAGTAGTTTAGTTACAAAATTTATGATCTTGATTTTATATTACAAGATAAGCCTTGCTTCTGGTCTCACTCAGTTATTATAATAATATTAAAGATAATAATAATAATAATAATACTTATACTAATAATAGTAATAATGAATATGGTGTCTGGTTATGTAGAGAAAAGATATGTTGATGTGTATATTGGCACACACTTTTTAAAACAAATATTATTTTATTATATTAAACATTTAAAATAAAAAATCGTATATACAGTGACAATTTTAATTAGTTATTTTGATATAAGTAACATTGACATTGTGGTTTGGTAGCCATTGAACATTACTATATACATAATCATGTAATATTTAACGTTATTGTCATAGAATATTCAAACAGTACATTAGCATTCTTTTGTGTTGCAGTTGTAGTATATAAATATTGTATCTGAACTTTGGCCTTTCGTATTCAGAGTGGAATGATGAAAACAACATTTCATTATTGTTACTGCAGTATATCATTGTAATACAATTTGTTAGGTCCCAAATTATGCTAGGTAACAAAAACAAGTGTTTGTGTGAGAAAACAGTTGTGTTTGTAACAATGATGATCATGGAATTGGTGTTATATATTGATTCAAGAACATTTATGATGCATGTGATTGAATATTTATGTTTTTAGCACAGTGAGGCAGGGAGAGACCAGAAATGATATTGCAGAATTGAGTTGCAGAAGTTCAATCAAAGTCGTATGTAGCCTTGTGTGAAGATTAGAAATATATGCAATGCCGAATTAAATCTGAAGCCTAGGTCACTGTTACAACAGACCAGTACAAACCAAGTGATACTAGTCATATCAGATCAGAAGGCATATTACATGATGATTAACTACAGGAGAAGAGAATTTATTTGGAGTTGTGCTTACTGCTTTGTTAGCTTAAGCAGAAACAGTCACACCGTTTGACTTTAATGAAGTACAGTAACTCTAATATTCCAGTACTGTAAGCTGAATGTAGCATTTCAGATCACAGTTCAAAAAATTGGTGCTTGTTTATCACAAAGTATAAACTGTGATTCACTGCATGTGTGTCTGTTGGTTTGTGGGTTAGCCAGCAGACAATGTTTCAAAACTCATGGGCCTTACACTAACCATCTCCAGTGCTCCTCATCCCTTATAATTTGGTGGTTTCCTGTGCAACAGATCTGGAGTTCAAGACTTGCAAGATTCAGTGCAGGTTTTTCCTCTTGCCACCCTCATTCTTCACCTTTGACAAAGTCAAAACTTTTATACTAAACGTCTTTTGTGGTTTGGAGTCACTGTAGATCACCTCTTTTGAACATTTTTTGTCACCACTGTTTCACAAGTTGACGAGTTCTTGTTTTATATCTGCTCACGCTTCAGAAGTGGATTAATTGACTTCTGTCTTGTGTGCAGAGTTCAGAGAATTAGAAGACTGTAATTGGGTGCATTAGAAACAAAATAAAAATGAAGTATTTCTTGAAAAATACCCATATATACATTTATTTTCATTACATTAAAATTTATTGTATCTAAATGCTGGTTTTGACTTCTATCCAATTCATATTGAAACTTGTGACAAGTTTACAGCTAGTCTCGTTGTTTGTACTCACTTGCTGACTGAAGACTAAATTGTGATCTGACTTGTTTTGGCAGTTGTGTTGTAAGGTCCTTAAGCTTTCCAATGAAAGACATTTTTAGAGACTTGCCATACTTTTAAGTCTGTGGGATGTAAATCATGATTCTTGCTTACCATGAAAGGAGAAAGAAACGTTTAAAATATATATCAACAGTATAGTTTTTGATCCAAAAGTGGAGGAGCATAATAATGCCGAACTAAAGTAATTGTGACATTAAACATTCACATTTCAGTACTTCAAATACAATATAAAATAATGTTTACTCTTAGTCTCTTACCAGGACTAGAGAAGTTGAATTGGTGGCTGCATATATCTACTTTTTGTTAGAATGGCAGCCATTTGTTTACTGGAATTTCTTAATTATGACAGAAAACTTCCTGTAGTAAGGAGAAGTTTTGACAGGTGTAAACTTATACTGCTCTGTGGATAAAAGCCAGAAGCAAATGAAAGAAAAATGGAACTAGCATTTTTAATTATTACTGGATCTATTAGGCATTGTTTATGTCTTCACATTTCTATACAAGGTATTTCAAAAAATAACACTGTATTTTACTGCCCACTTAATTGTGGGCAGTGTTTTATTCCTATACCAGTTTATAAGAGTGATGAATCTTGTAATTTGCAAGATTTCAGTCTTCTGGCACGGGAAAGTTGAGGTCTTCACAATTTTGGGATGTTGTGCAGCGTTGGTTGGCAATTGGTTACCACTGTTGCAGACAGCATCTTGAAGGCTCATGCAGTCAAGAAAGGAATACAAAAAATTCTTGGACTGCTTGGCCCTTGAAGATGGGAACAGTATGTTGTCTTGAAATGGTAACCAACTAGCAACCTATGCCACATGACATCTCAGATGAGTGAAGACCTTGTCTTGTAAGTTCTCATGCATGAAGTCCATAGGCATGCTGTCCTGACATCCTGTATATGTTTTCCCTGTATTTAATATTGACATGAATTTGTTATTTGCTGTCACTTAGCCCTTGAAATTTTTTCAGGTGTTGACCCCATCTGTAATACAAATGTTGTGATACATTGCTTGTATAATGCACACCTGTCCAGGTGCACCTCCCCACATTCATTATCTGTCTTAGTACAGTTGTCTGGTTCTTGCTTGCATAGTCCCTGCCAGTCCAACTAAGGGAAACTACTATGTGCTTAGACCCTGCCAGTTTGACTAGAGGAAAATATTGTGTGCTTAGACCCTGCCAGTCTGACTACTATAAGCTACCACATGCTTAGACCCTGCCAGTCTGACTACTATAAGCTCCCGCGTGCTTAGACCCTGCTAGTCCAACTAGGGGAAGCTACTACATGCTTCAACCTTGCCCCTCTGACTAGGGGCAGCTACTACGTGCTGTGGTCCTGCTAGTCTGACTAGGAGAAGCTACTACAGGCTTGTATTGGACAGCATCAGCATTCTTGTGTCATTTATTTGGCTGTCAACATTCTTATGTTCATATAAACTGGTTCCTATTCAATAAACACATCATTTCTAGGATACTGAAAGAAATCCTGTCATAAAATGTACCCCCCTACTGTCATTGGGACTTATGTTGTATGCATTATTGCATTCTGTATAATCGAGGCTAACGTATTGGTAGTAACGAGTAGACATGGGGCTTATAAATGATGGTTACAAATTATACCAAAAATTGCATCTTTCCTTTGATTGTGTGTCCGTAATTTTAAACATGTTTAGAATAGTATTCACAAAAGTAATATGCCAATATTTTATGCATTCCCAACTTTCAGGTATGATTTCTTCTTGGTAAAAGGGTGCATATATTATGCAAATAATACAGTACTGAACTTGCTGTCACAGCAGTTTGGAATTTTTAGCATAAAGAGAATATACAGGTCTTAGATATTGGCCATTCAGGCATGCTTAATATGATGTGGAGGAAGGGTACACATTGAATTATCAAGGAAAGAGCAAAAAACAACATCACACTCCAACATACATATATATATATCAGTTTTAATTGACAAGAACATCTGATGATGCAGTTTGAATTTCACTCTCATGTGAGGGTGTATTAAAGTGTTTTACAAACTTCAATGACTGGGGCATGGGACATGCATATGCGTGCGCTTACCGAAGGTTTACATAACTGTATTTATCTTGCTTAAGACTATTATTATATTAAGTATATGTATGGTAGAATCAAGATGCGTCATTCTGAAAGTAATCCATTTTTCCTTTCTGTCTTCTCATTATTATTATTATTATTCCAAGATAGTGTACAAATTATCAAAGTAGAAGGTACACCTGTAAGAGGAGGATAATAGTGCTTGTTTTCTGTGATATGCACCATATCTGAAAGTTTCTATCCATTTCATATCGGTGAAAATTTATGTATGAAACAGAAACATGATGTCTAAATAATTTAAAAACCCATCATTTTCAATCTCATACAATTTGTGTCATCCTAGGTATAATTTGTAGAATGTGTAAAGAGTATACCAAATGTTGCCCACTGTGCAGAGCACGTGTAAAGTAGTAGTATTAATATTTTTTAAGCCTTGAATTTAATTATGAAATGTGTACGAAAGGCCAGACTTATATCATCGCATAAGAATTTAACAATGACATTTGTACATTTAATATATAATGACACTACAGAACTGTATAATATCTCTATACTTCACACATAATATATAGAACCACAAGAAAAAATGTAAATATATCATCCTCTTTATTATGTTCTGCATGCATGCATCCTTTCTCAGTATTACTATAATTTAGTAACATTACTTTAATGTCATTCATTTACATGAAGAAAAGAATCCAAATACATATCCTTTCATATGGTTAATAGAACTAAAAAGTTGATATGACAAATTGTTTATAGAACACTGTATATTAATTATGATCAGATTGTACAGATGAGCAGCATTTTCTGTATTGAAAATGTACTTCATTGCTTACACATGTATCTGTTTTGTTAATTGATTGGCATTACAGGTTATTAGAAATCACTGTCTACAAGACAGCAACAGAGATCTGTACAAAACACAATACAAAAATATGCAAGACAGCTGTGTATATATTGAATAAAATTTAAGACAACCCTTTTCTTACTTTCTACATATAACAAAATCTTTAAGATAAAGCCAACAATGAAGATCTAATATGAGGCATGTACACCTAAAGTTTATTTGAGAATATGCATAATGAAAATGTCAACACAAATATTTAGACAGGGTCCCATTGACAATGCATATGTTGGCATATACCATCTGCAAAGAATTTGTTGCTCTGCTGTGCAAATTACTGTACCATAGCATCCTGCACATCATTGTTCTACATAAACATATGGCCTTTGAGGGCTGGTCCAAAGATGTGCAAATTACGTAGTGAAAAGCCTGGGATGTATATAGGACGTTTAAGCATTTTAAGCATCTCCCATTGCATAGTGTTCAGTTGGTTGTGAACACTGGGGGCCACATGGGGGGTGAACATCATCATGCAGACGGATGATGCGATCAGTGAGATAACTTGAACATTCCTTCTTAATCTTGCTAGCAGCTTTTGAAGCATTGGACAGTAATAGTTTTTTATCATTTCATTACCTGATTTAAAGTTTGGAAGCAGGGATCCTGAATATCAAACAAAACATTAAACATCACTTTAATGGCAGGTGCTGTTGATGTGAATTTCTTTGGGTTGGGTAAAGTGGGGATGCCTTCATTACATGCCTGCTGGTTTTCATGTGGCTTTGAATTTGTGGCACCACATCTTTTTGCCACCATGTACCACATACGCATGACCTTCAGTATAGTACAGCTGAAAATTTTCCAGTGGTATTGACACATGATGCTCCTTGTATTTGTGTGTTAGAAGACTTGGGACACAATGAGAACATGTACAGTTGAATGCATATTGCTGACCCTCATTTTGTATTCCATTGACAGGGAACAAGGGGTCCAATGTCTGTCCTCATGCACAGCATTTATGACTCGGGCAGTGTTTGCTGTATTAGTGAGACTGTCAGCCTGTGCCAGTCTTAGCAAGTCCATAGTTCATGCCTGCCTATTAACATAAGGAACCAAATGTCTTTGATGCACAGGTAGCATTAGAAACAGGGTATGTCATCTTACAAGTATTGGTTAGTTTTAATCCACTCTGGGAAAATGAGTCACCCTTTAGTCATGTTAGATAGATACACCACCTGACATGCCATCATTTTACTGTGTACAATTGTGTTTGTACTACTTGTGCAGTCTACACAAATGTCTGCCAGTGTATTTACTAAGTCAGAGATGTAACAGTATTACAAGCAGGTTTCAGTCATATGTATCTCATACGTTGGAATTTTCAATCTTTTAGACCACTGTATTTCATAATTGTAAAATATTTCTGCAGGCACAGCACACAGAGAAAATTATTTCATGTCATTATTTCAGAGTTTGGTAAGCTCGACAATCGGTGAAGATCATGTGGTGGAATGTGTTCGTCTTTTATAAATTACAGATTGGAAATGGTTATTTAAACATTCTGGAGATGCCTAGGATTCCAGTATTTTGTTAATGTATGGTATGTTTATGGTCAAGGTCAGACCAAACACACAGGTAAAGTAGGTTGCTGCCTAAGTCACCAACTTAAGCGGGGTGCCGAATAATCATGCTTTCGTAAAATAAATTTTATAAAACATTAAAGAGAAAAATTGTTTAAAAGTATTTCCTCGACAGAAAACCTTCGTTATCACCTGCCTTGAGCGGGAGGGGGTCTCTCACATGGATCAGAGGTATCACACATCTCGTCTAGAGCCGCCCCTAGTTATAATGTTATTGTTATTGATTTTTGCTTTTCCCATTGTGAACTGACAGCGGGCTACACTTCACGATGTACATGTGTCGGAGGTACCCAATATGATCGACCAGAAATGCATACGGCAATTTGATGAAAAAAGCTAAAGAAAGGGGATTACTTTAAAGGCTTTGGCGTGGATGGCAAGGTAATATGAAAACCAATCTTACGTAGGATAGGAAAGTGTGGACACTGTTCGTTATAAGGCTCAGGACACAGACCAGGTCCGGGTCATGCGAACACCCTAATGAACACAGATTACATCTAATGAACGACCTCCACATAATGCGGGGAATTGCTTCACTAGCTGAGCAACTATAAACTTCTAGGGAAGCGCCCTACTGCATACAGTTCACGGTCTCAAAGCTTTTCTGTGCAGTCGTATTATCGTAATTCACGAATCCACACTGGTACGCAAGCAGACGACTATGCTAAATCCCAACAGCCATGACATTTTTGGACGCTTTTGATTAGGTGCGCACGGTTCCACATGTGTAGCAGAGTGCGACTACCACAGCGATAATTCATTACGAATGACACAGTTTGCAAAATTTTGTCTCAGGCAAAATAAAATCAATTACTTCTGATTTTCTGCTTTAATGCTTATTTATTCCTTTAACTTCACAAACGATTGTCTTGACTCTATATAGACGGTATCTATGCATTATAATGCCTTGCAGTAAGTGATAGGTTTGTAATTTCGTATAATGAGCTTGTTGCATTTGAAATTATATTGTTACTATTGTTCACAGTTATATATAGAAAAAATATTTCTACAGCGCAGTGCACTAAGTGCCGCTATTTATTCTTAAGGAACCCAGTGATCACTAGATGGATTGTGCCAATGATGAATTAAGTTCGGAAATTCTCGCGATCCATCAACAAAATGAACACACCCAATGTTTGCCAGTAGGAAATGGCTGACCGTGAAACAATACGAGAAGTATTGTTCGGAAAATGGTTATTGTGCGGTGATTTCGTTTGATGCTGTTGTGATTTGGTTAAATTATTAGTGATATAACTCCATTCTCTACACCGAAAACTTCGAAAGTTCGCTTGGATGCGTGGGAGGCAGGGTAATGTAATAAATGGTTACAAATCATTTATTTTGTTTACAATGGAATAGTTTTGTCTTTTTTTTTTAATATAAGTAGTATATCATGGGCATAATAGAAGAAAGAATGGATATGTAATTGTAAGTCATTTTATCCGTTGTTTGTGTAACAGCCTACAAATACCATATGACTTGCTCTACGTCTGTAATCATGTTTTCAGTGCACTTCTTTCATTATGAAGTAACCAAAATTGTTAAAATTGAGGCGAAATCTAAGACTTTATTTTACGTACGTGTACTCGAAAGTTCTGTAATAATGTTAGGGTGCACTGAAATACAGTGGGATTCGTTGGTGCCTACATACTTCACATAACCGTTGCTGAACACGAAATTTCATTACAGTTTAATATCGAGGTATTTGTTTTTTCTGTGTTATGAATATAGAAGTAAGTGGGAAGCTGAAGTGTTTGAATTCCGAAAAGTATTCTAGTTTGAAAGATCGTGTATTATTCATGTCCTGATACAGTTAAACTTCACTGGGCACTTTAATATTTAGTAAACAGTATTCTCATATGTGATTGAGAACAGCAGCAGCAGCAGACATTCTGTGTTTATGTTACAAAAAAGTTTTCCTTGATCTGTAATCGTGAGCAGTAAATAAACTGTAGTATCATTGATGTCTTTTGTAATTGATGATGACTTCCTTTGGTATCCAAATTTTGTGGGGCCATCTCCCACATTTCCTTAGGTTGTTTTATGTTGGATTTGTCTAATGCTTATTGACTCTAAAATCTCTTCTAATGAATTGCTACCCATCAGTCTGACACCTGTGCATTCGACTATCATCATCCATTGTAGTTTACCTTGTTAACTTGGGTTAAATATTTTCAAGAGTTTTGAGGGAAAAAATTGGCTCTGATAGAGGTGAACTAATGAGAAAATAAAAGAAAAGTGATAAGAAATTTTTATGTGTTTTTTTTACACGATATTGTTGAGGTAAGTAAATTGGGGATGCCACACTAAGTTGTTGGGAAATGTTGTAGGCACAGGGGAAAAGAAGAAAATACATAACCAGTTTTGGTTAAAGAAATGAAGGGGAAAATGCACTTGTGAGATGAATAGTGAACATTACAATAAAATTAATTTTAGGGAAATTTTTAGGATATTTGGAAATTTGTGGTACATTCATTCATTGATATGAGTCAGGATCCATATTCTGTGACAACTCTAGTTAAATTTACATTTTCAACTGTTGAATCTCTTGGGCAATACAGTCTTTGAAAAATGTTGTGCAACATGATAGTTTACATTTATGTAATTTTCACCTCAGCAGATGGGGTCCATGCTTTGACTCAGGTGGTTAGTCACTGGCCTGTGACTACAGAGGTCCAGGTTCAATTCCAGGCCAGTCAGTGTGGAACCTGTGGTGTAAAAAGTGGTACTGGGACCTTTTTCTTTGATTCTGTCAGTATGATTCCACCAGTGTTCCATATTCTCATCGTGATCAGACTACAGACTACAGACACAGTCTTATCAGTCTGAGTCCGTGGCTGTTTTATGGTTTTAATTTGTGGAGTGTTCCAGGCTTTATTTTTTGAGTCTTGTGGTTGTTTTTAATTCTTCTGTAGCTATTTTCCTGTTTCTGTCTGTGGACTTGATCTGTTCTGAGGCACATATCTTAACAACTTGAGTGTTTCTGTGGTGCCTAGTGACTGAGAATTGCACACTCTATGGGGTCCACCAGGTTAGGTGTTTCTTTGTGTGAAGATGGAACCAGAGCCATAATAAAAAAGTGTTTGTCAAAAAATTTAGATGATGTACTAAGTTAAAAAAAATGGGGAGGGGTGTTGTGTCAGTGAATAATTCTTGTTTGATGTGCTTATGAACAAAAACAAACAAAAGTTGTCTATATATGTTGACAAAGAATAAATGAGAGATGTGCAAAAACAGAGGTGTAGTTTCATTTTCAAGAGATAAGGCTTAAACATACTCAGTTCATATAATTAGTAGTCTTTGACCTGTGAATGCACTTGTAGTCATTTATTGAGTAACTCTTTATTGTGGTGTGGTGCAAAGTGGAAATTTTCCTGTTGTCTCATTTATGTTATGACAGTTGAATGAGTTTTCCGCTGCTATATTTTTGAGGTTTTTTATTGTGCATACAGGAGTACAGATCAGCAGTTTAATTTTTTTGCAGAATATGGATGGGGAGGTGATGCATATGTGCATTGAGATTTTGGACTGCACAAAGGGTACAAAATTGTTTTCTCACTTTCACCTTTTCAGATACTTTAACTAGAACTGAGTATGACTTAAATATCTTTGTATCATTGAATGCAGTGATTGTAGTGTTAGTGATTCAGAGTCATTATTGTGTTTGTTATGAATGACTGATTGAAGCACAGAAATATACCTTGATATTAGGCCAGAGAACCAAGTAACAAAATCTTTTAGCCTTGAACATACAAACTCAGTTCGTCATTTAGAAAATGTTTTATATTTTTATAAAAGCTGTGAACATTAGCAGTCAGGGCAAAGAAAGAGGGTTAACACAAGTTATAAAGGATGTTTCTCATAATTCCAAGTTTATTGTGCACTGACTGAATACATTGTCTTGGGATGCCTACGTTGCATGGAACATGCTGTGGCAGTATGGAATCCCATGCAAATACGATTACTGAGGTATTGTGGGTTGATATCCCAACCCATTGGTCATCTAGCACATTACTGATAATGTTATGTTACTTAAAAATTATGTGCTACAGCATGAATAATGTGCAAGATATCCATATTATTATCACCAGTTAGCTGTTAGCTGACGTGGAAGGGAGACCCATAATGTATTCTTGACTTTTATGAAAGTAATGCATTCGGGAGAAAAAGAAGGTGGAACAGAACAAGTATTGCATGTCAATGGTGTTAAGTGGTTTTTATCTGACAGCAGAAGTGGTGCCTTTATTACAGAGACCTGACGTTCATGCTGTGTATTGTTAGTTTTTTAAGTTTGGTTTGGAATCTTTCAGTCTTTGGAATTACATCAGTCATGTGTTTCAAATTAAAATACATATTGAAACAATATAAGTGTGGGATGATGGACCAAATCAAAAGATTGAATTATAACAAATATGATGTCTGGTTTTCAGAACTGTATAGAATTGTAGACAGTAATGTATTTATTGCTTTCCTGGCATAGATTTACTATATTTATGTTCATGCTGTTTGCTTTCTTTATGGCTTAAGAGACAAAATGTTTGTGCTTATGGTCTTTTGCTTTTAATGTTAACTGCAGACAACACATTTTTGGAGTTTGTAACTTGCATATATAAATCTACTACTGACAAAGAGACTGGAGTGTGTAAGTAATATTTTGTGTTCCCTCATGTTTATCTGTGTGGGGCACTGGAATGTATGCATGTCATTTATTTTGGTCACAGTGATGGCACTTCTTATGCACTTCTGAAAGTCATGAAATCATGAATGCTTTCTGTGTTTCTGTTTCACAATAAAAGTAAGAGCAAGTTTTGTCTCTGCCCAGACCCATAAGTCTGATAGCAACTATAATACTTGTCTACTTTTAGCATGGCCAGAAGTTGAATAACATTGGTGGGTCCATTCCACCACCTAATCTGTAAGAATGCAGAGAGAATGCTTAGCAACAGTAATGAATGAACAGTCATGATAGAATAAAATAGGAGTAGAGTAGAGTAGAATAGAATAGAATAGAATAGAATAGAATACAGAAGGGTGGGCACTGAGTGACCCATGCATGCAATCCTGATCAATCTTTTGTGCAGCCCTTGAGCTCATTCATTCAGCAGTCTGACACCTTGAACAAAGTGCAGTATCTTGCTGACAAAGATGTCTTCAGAGTCACCTGGTTTCATAAAATGTCAACCCAGATACTTGTATCTTCATGTGGCCAAAGCCTCACAGTCACAAAGAATGTGTGAGGCTGTTTCCAATGCCTGCTTGCATCTATCACACTCCAGACTGTTTACCAGCCTTAGTTTAAATAGGTGCCCTTTAAAATGGCAGTGTCCTATCAGTATACTTAGCTGGTTTCTGCTGAGGTTTAGCAATTCATCAATCCCTTGCAGAGGGTTTTTAAAGCAAATCCTTAGCTTGTCTTTGCCCACATATGGTCTGCCAATGCTTGTTATGTTTCCTATCTTGTCCAGTCCCCAATCACTGCCCTGGCAACCTTTGCAGTTATACCAAGGTCAGGCTAAGGTCTTCTTAGGGCATGTGAGGAGCCTTGTCTGGCTAATTCATCAGCTATTTCATTTCCATTATCCTGGCACCCATACCAATTGGATCCTGTTATGTTCTGTCACTTTCACCAGGGATTGATGGCAGTCCCAGACTAATTTGGAATTTATCTGGAAGCTGTCAAGGGCTTTGATGGCTGCCTGGCTGTATGAGAGAATACAGATGGTTTTACCTGTGTAGCTCTTTTCTGTATTATCCATTATCAAGCCTTAATGGTGTATATTTCAGCCTGGGATACTGTGGCGTTGAACCCACAACTGAAGTTGTTCTCCCTGCTCAAGCCCAACCTATACACCCCAACAGCAGTTCCCTTTATTGGTCTTGTATCCATCTATGTACCAGATCAGGCACCCTTTGTTGTCTGGGTTGAACCCATTCTGCCATTCACATATGTCAGGGAACTTAACCATGAATGGTTTGTGGTATACAAACCTCAGAAGCATCCTGTCAGACCCCATCTGTACGATGAGTTCCTGCCCTATATCCTGAGATTTTTTGGTGTGACCAAAGTTAGTGGATTTAGGTCTCCACTGTTGGGTGCACATTAGTCTGTAGAACTGTGCCTGGCTGTCTGCCTCACTCATCACATGTAGAGGAGGAAGTCCGAGAAGGACCTCCATTGCTGCTGTTGGGATCATCTTCATCGCTCCTGTTATAACCAGAGGAGTCATATCACACCAATGCTGTACCATACTCACAGCCTTCTGGAGAAGCTCTGAGATGGCGCTTGGGAATTTTCCGTGAATGAGGAGAGCATTGTCATCTGCATAACCCAGTGTATGTCATTCTTATTTAGTCCTCTTGTGAGTTCATCGACAACTGGGCTGCACAGTTGAGGTGATAGAGGGCCCCCCCTGCAGACAGCATCTGGCCACAGATCCCTGCAGAGTTTCTCCTGCAAGAATGGCTGCAATTTTTCTGCCACCCAGCATAGAGCCAATCCTCCAACAGATCGTGTCTCCAAGCCCATGCCATTTGGAACCCATTCTTTTGATGTCAAAGGAGGTGCTATCAAAAGATCCCTTGATGTCTAGGAAAGTTCCAAGTGTAACTTTTCTCTTTTCCACTGCCTCCTGTATATGTGTGATTAAATGATGCAGTGCATTGTCAGTGGACTTCCCTGTTTGGTAGGCAGATTGTTATTGAGATAGGGGATGTAGCCATAAAATCTCACCATTGATATGCCTGTCCACCAGTTTTTAAAATCCTTTTTAGCATGAAGGACAATAGACTAATAGGACAATATGCCTTAGCCTTGGTATATTTAACCTTCTTGGGTTTAGGGATAAACATCACCTTGACCTGCCTCCAAGCTTTGGGTATATACCCTCTTGCTGCAAGAGATCGACTCCTTGTTGCAAGAGTGCTGGTGCCATACCATCACTCCCTACTGATTTAAGTGGTTTGAATATTCTTATTACCCATCTTATTTTAGACTGATTCATAACCTTTCTGGACAGGTTCCAGACCTCCCTGTGAGCAGTAAATGCTCTCAGGTTTGGCTGCCACTGTCCTTTCAAGGTCATTTCTTCTACAGCATACCCTGGAAAATGAACTCTATATAGTTCCCTCGTGCTCTCTTCTCCAGATTGTGTATGTCAGCCATTAGTTTAATAGATTCCACCCTGTTGGCTGGATGATTGGCCATGATCCTTTTTAGTCTGGCCCTGTCAGGTACATCTTCGATCCCTTGACAGTATTCCCTCCAAGAGGACTGTTGGGCCTTTCTAATCTCTTTGTTATAACAGGTGCGGGCTGTCGCATATGATTTCCAGTCACCTGTCCTTTTAGCCTGATTAAAAAGCTGTCTTGTTGAAGCTTTAAGGTGGCTCACCTCTTTGTTCCACCAAGGAACAATCCTTGGCAAGTGAGCCACCCTGGCTTTGATGAGGCCTGTTACAACCTTTCAGCATCCAGCTCTACACCCCATACTGTGTGTAAAACTCTTGGTACAACCCCTGGATTCACCTTTAGGTCTTCCCAGTAGGATTCCCAGTTGGTTTTCTTGGGTTTGTTATATGTGGGCCTGGTAACTTCCAGGGCACCAACTTGAAATACTGTATATCTGTGGTCTGACAAAAGATCTCATCAGATACATGCCTATTAGCCACCAGGTCCCCTATATTATCAGTCCCTAGATTCAAGTCTGTAACTTACCTCCTGTTGCTAATTGCAAAAGTAGGCTAGTTACCTTTATTAAGAATATTACTATCTGTGCTAACCAAATATTCCATTAGGCCTTCTCCTTTTGGTTTGATGTCTGTGCTCCCCTGTATAATGTGGCGGGCGTTGGCATTATGTCCAGCAATGAGCTGAGGTGTATTCTTTCCATGGTAGTCAGCAACTTTTCTTAACCCGTTTTGATGGGGTTGGTTCATATGATTTATGAGGGAGGTATGCCGAGGTAACAGTAAGTTCCCTCTTGCTCCCTCCTGTAGTAGTCATCACTTTTACTGTTGTCACATTCCCAGGACAGCTCTGACAGTGGAAAGGCATGAACTGTGTTCCTGACAAAAATGCAGGTTCTAGGAGCAATACTAGGTCCAGCAGAAAACAGTGCCTGCCTCGTATCGCGTAATCCCCTTGTTCGGTCCCCATAAACCTAGGTTTCCTGAATAAGTACTATATCCATCTCCCTAATGGCAAGTTTTTGGCAAAGGAGTGCCATTGCAGTCTTGCTATGGTACATATTAATTTGAATAAATTTACATTTTTTGGGACATCTTTTGCCATTTATCCTTGACTTATGTTAATTGCTCAATGTCCCTAGGTTTGCTGGAAGTGGGGTGGTATTCCAGACTGGCTGATCCCATGCTGAGCAGAACTAGGCAGGTACTTCTGTACCATAGTGTCCCTACTTTTGATAGGTTTTTGTTTTGTGTTTTCTCCATAAGAGTCCCATGAATAATGGGGAAGTACCAGTCTCCACCCACTGAGCCACATATGGTTGGAAGGCATAAATACAGCGGGGTGCTGCCTGATGCTTGGAAGGGATTGTTAGTGGCACTGCTGTCACCACCACAGTACCTTGCAGCCCTTGGCATGATGCCTCACACTTTGGCATGAACCATTACCGCTGTTAGCCGCCTGTAGGTGTTACCCCACTCTGTGACAACTTTGCCAGGGGTTGGTTTGTGGAGGAGAACAGTCATGATTAATGTATTATTTGAAATATTTTGCAATTTTCCTGCTGTGAGTGATAATTTCTTGCAGTTTATTTAATAACTTTGCATGATCTGGATTTTTTTTTTTGTTAGGTGTGGAATTCCATTTCTTGTAATATATTTTCTAGAGTGTATGATGTATAACCCAGCACTGAAGGTGACCTGCTTAAGACACCCAGACATTATGAAGATGTGAATTCATTGGCATACCGGTATATCCAGGAACTGTTCCACTTCAATTATCTTTGGGTGAAAGAAAACTTTCCTTAGAAGTTCGTGTAGTTTATGGGTTTGCGGCCAATTGCCGTAATTACCTGTACAAGTGTTGAGGTGGATATTGGTACCTAAGAAAGAGTAATTAGAGGACTGAGAATATAATGTAATGTGGAACTTCTTGATTTTGACTCTTCACTAAATGCTGCAAAGGTGTTTTAGGTCCAGAAATATGCAATAGCTTGGTGCATGTATTTCCCTTTGGGGAGATGAGATATACATACAAAGTTTTAGTCAGGAAAGCTATAGAATTTACCAGTTGATGGACATAATAAGCATGGGTGGGAAGAAGATGATGAGGTGAGTCATTGAAAGGTTGGATGTAATGGGTGTAGACTGCTTTCAACTGACTTAGGGAAGGGTTCACTGGCAGCTGTTAATGCTGTAATGCTGTGTAGCATTCCATTGAGCAAGGAACATCTTGCCCAGCAGAAAGAATGATGATATTTTCAAGAATTTTCTTGAACCATTTAACTCTTCACAGACTTATGATCTTCTTGAATTCATTGACGTTTATATTTAGCAACTGATTCTGCAGTAACTGACACTAAGCTGTCCGTTCCATTTTAAAATGTTTGTTTTTTAAAATAATGTTCATATTGAAATGTTTTTTGCATTTATTAACATGTATTTCTCTTTTAGCAGTGGTCATGCACAATAAATATAACCAAGGTGTAGACTGTAGCAACATAGTTGTCTATTTGGCACTCATTTTGCAGTATCCATGCTGCTTGTTGATGGCTTTGTAATGTACTTAGTCCATTACTTCTTTAATGTGACTGAAATATGATTTTTTCTTCTGTGTTTTACAGTGGATGTATTGAATCTTAGAAAAACAGAATTCACTGCCTTGCCACTGTATCAAGGTACCTGGATCATTAAAACCAAGGAAATGGGAGAATCAACATAGACTGACATCCTACCTTGCAGTTCTCCTGCACTGCCTCGTAAAGTTATTTGCTCAATAGTTCCAGCTTATGGAGTACCTGTATCACAAAAAGTAATGAAATTAGGTAGGCCTACCTTTTAATTCTGTGCACTTGGAAATGTAGAATTAAGTATGACCTAGTTTAATTTTATCAGGCAGGAATAACTGGTAACTTTTTTTTGATAGCATTTAGGCCCCCATCGTACTTCTTTGATATGGCTATTGCTAACTACAAGGATACATTGTTAATAATAATAATAATAATAATAATAATAATAATATGATAATTTATCCTCTGCCCTAATCAGACCCTAGCCCATCTAGAGGAAGCCAAAACATAATGCAAATACTTACATATAGTGCAAACAAACAGTGAATGAAAAAGCAAGAATAAATGTTATGCATAAAACAAATGCAAAATACAGGGTGTCACAGGAGGAACGGACCAAACTTCGGGAGGGTGTTCCTTATGTTAAACTATACCGATATAACCCAAAACACCTATATCCAAAGTTG
>JGI20166J26741_11990029_pt1 | contig 19379 bp, 8 predicted proteins | sample TergutCu122P5_FD_26741 | JGI IMG/M metagenome (IMG submission 26741)
TGACGACTGCAATTTTGGACCAGACACGTCCAATATACTGCCAAATTTTGATCAAGAAACAGTTCTCTGAAAAACTGCACAGCGTACAAAAATGTCTGAGGCCTACACACAACACAGAACAGAATTACAGGAGTCATTTTATATATATATAGTTAAAGGTAAAGATCACCCTAGAACAGGCCACGAAGGCCCAGAGAGGGAGTAGAGGTTTAGTTCTACTCTTTCTTTAACCTCGGCGCTAGATGAGGGGATGGTCAACGCCACGCCCCGGCCGCTTTACCCCCATTGTATAGGAGGCTGGGTGGGCCTCAGGGCCGGTCTGGACAGGTGCGGAAAATCTCGCCCACCCCCCGGGATTCGATCCCCGGACCGTCCAGCCCGTAGCGAGTCGCTACACCGACTACGCTACCCGGCCCTATATATAAACACTAACCTACAACAAAAGTGTGTATATTTAAGCACATAAACCAAATAAATTCTTGGCTACTGGCCGGGTGCCTGAGATTCGATTACCGGCAGGCCCAGAGATGTTTTTCCTCCCCAGAGCGGCCAGATAGGCTCTGAGACCCATTCAGCGCTCTACAAAACAGGCACCGGGGGCTATTTCTCCATAGATAAAGCTGTCGAGGCGTGAAGCTGACCACAAACAATCCATCCAGTGCAGAGGAGCGAACGCTTCGAGCTATAATACTGCTGTCTTCTGGAATAAGACGCTATAAATCTGACTCGTTGAAGCCGATCCAAACCCCTAAGACACGTAGCTTCATGGCGCTATGCTTAATTAAGCACAAAGAAAATATTTCTTTATTACACACACACACACAAAGACAGAGCCGAACTCGGTCACAACGTCATAAAGTGAATATTTTGTGTTGTTACAACGCAGTGTTGTTATTAGCGAGGAGTGTAATGTTGTGGTTTATACTGAGGGATTAATTGGTACTACAGAATATGTGACGCGATATATGAGACGTCGCATAAATCGATGCCGTTATAACCAGATTCGACTCTGTATGTGTATGTGTGTGTGTGTGTGTGTGTGTGTGTGTGTATGTATGTATGTATATATATATAACTTTTGATTACATATATGCTCTAAATGCATATAACAGCCACTGAGGTAGTTAATACGCAATGGAGTGCGCCGTTAAATGAGTGTGTGTGTGTGTGTGTGTGAGTGTGCGCGCGCGTTTTGTGATGGCCCAAACCTCCTAACCAAGTAGGTCTAGTCTTATTATGGACTCAGAAAGCGGACCATCTGCATGATGCGGGATGTTATTTGTTAGACCCCCCCCTCACGGTGTACCTGGCATGCCCGAGGGCGGACCTGCTGCCTCCTTTAGCAGCTGCCATCACATAAGCCATGGAATTCCTTTTCTACAGCGAGACTTATAAAAGCCTGCTTCAGCTCGCTGTTGCCAGCTGGAGCCAATTCACTAATTTCCAGTTTCTCAGACAGTTACATTTCCTCCTGTGTCCAGGCACCCACGCCGTCAAGCCATACAGATTTCATGTAGGTAAAGCTCCATGCATTCTAGACCTCAGCACTAGATGGCCATGGGCCAGTGACTACGAGGATCCAGGTCGAAATTTCAGCTCTTTTGCAACTAACTTATTCGAGCCTTTCCCTCCCTATTTGGGGGATCGGAACATCGTAGACCAGACATCAGTCGAAACCCACGGTGGGATGTTCTCAGCGTAATTAGAGAAGAAACAACATGAGGGAACAAAAAATAAATATCAAATTTTGCCGACAAATCTCAAGGAAAGAAACTAGTTCCCACGCCCATGGAAAGGTTATGTGGTGTTATACTGCGAAGTTTTGAAATTGATAGTGGCCGCACCGCTATTAATGTGTCAAAAGTTTTGTTTGTTTATCTGGCAACACTGCCGGCCGGCGGCTGGGCAGGTGCTGTTGCTGGGATGCACTAGGGTCACACCAGGAGCCCTGAGCCTGACCCTCGTGACATCGCACAACTTATGCTTAGGGATCCGACGGTAGCGCACACAGTCCATTTGAAATGCACGAAAGAAACCAGTTCTGAAACTCACAAAATATTTACATAACTGCAGTTTCAGAAATCTAGTTTTTCACCTTTAAATACGATGTGCAAGATAATAGGCTAATACAGTAAATACTCCGCCTGCGGAAATTCGTCCGATGCGGATTCGATTACACGCGTGAAAAATAAATACAAACAATTACTTGCTGTAAGCAGAAAATACGATTATAAGCGGCCTGCCAAACACGCTGTAGTAACACACGAAAAATAAATTATTAAACCCTGAAAATGGAGGTAGTACGTTCCTCCGAAATGTCAGTAACTTAAATTACGCGACACATTTTCGAAAAATCCCCCAACGTAAAACTGCATGAAAATCCGTTGAACGATTCTATAATTGTGATAGGCACAGATAAACGGACACAGCCACGGGCCGTAGTAGGTTCTCCACATTTTTTTAAAATTATTCGGAGTAAGTGACACATCAGCGCTTACACATAATAACACCTAGTCTAAAGACTGACAAGTTATTGTGTTCTGACCTTCTCCTCATGAACGCAAATTCGCCTGAGGATCCAGTATGAACCTCCCAGGCAACACACCCCGTCTTCGTGTTTGGTTGAAATATTCGCTGTTACTTTTGAGTACCAAATGACACTAATATATAATGTGAGAGCGAAATTTCAAGGTGATGGATGTGGTAGTCACAGTTATCACTGCAATATACGAGTGTCAACATTTCTCGTGTCCACAATACTTTACGAACAACAGACAAGCAACCTTCAACTTATTCCGATCACTTCCACTATGCGGGATTCTATTCTCGTTCCAAGGCCATGTTTGGTACCCTTCAGTAATTAATTAGCAGCTGTACCATGCGGGTATCCACTAGAACAGTGTTTCTGAACTGGGGGTCCGCGAGTTAAATGGATTCTGCTCCGTAGAGCATAAAGTTTCTTTTCCCGTAAGGTTTTTCCTTAGCAGTTCCTTTGTCATTTCTGCTAACAAAGTCATTGTTTTCATAGCAGTATATTATGTTTTACCTATGTTACCTATTGCTAAATAGTTCACTTCAAATGCTACCGTGAGTTGTGTTTAGGGGTCTGCGAGTTGAGAGAGTTCCGGGAAAGGGGTCCGCACAACAAACAAGACTTGTAAGAGGTCTTACCTTATGTTTTGTTCTCATTTCCAGTTCCAGGCTGCCCAGACGGAATGGTCGATCACAATGAAAACTCTCAAGAAGACTGCTAAGAATGGAAAGACATACAAGGTAGGCTACTTTGAACCAGCAATCCACGGCAATGCTACAGTATTCAGAAAGTCTCTCTCAGTATTCATACACATGACGGCGAAAAACGAATTAAATAATTGAGCCTGAGGAAGCTGTTTTTTTTTCTGGGGGTCCATGTACCCCCAGGGGGTAGACGTACACTTAAGATACTATATTTCATACAGCGACAAACACAGGTCGGAAAAGGCCTACAGCATCTTGAGATCTCTTTGTACAGCTTGTTCTGTGCATGAAATAAATGTTTATGTTTAATTAACATGATGGCACTGCGTAATTTGTGCTTGTGATATGTGTAGTTCGAGAAGGAAATGCGCCTCCATAAAAATGGATACCGGCACGTGAAATCTACTCTAAAAAGAGATGTACATTGAATGAAAGGACTCAGAAGAGCTGCTGTAAATTTTACCATAGAAGCTAGAGTAACGCCAGAGGCACAATACGCATCCAAATTCTGAGAGGTTAAATTAGGGAACAAATTAACATTTCTACACACAAACTTATGCATTCTATTAAACACACCATACTACCGATGCACTAAAACAGCGGTTCATAACCTGGGGTCCATGGATAGATTTCCGGGTATCCCTGAACTGGAATGGCGGGGAAAAGAAATTACAACTTTATTTTCACTAACCTCTAACTGAAACTTAGCTTTTCATTCAACATTTAATGTAGGCAACAAAGTAATTTAAGGCATCTAGACTCCACAAATATTTGTTAACTACAATAAATCGCACTAATCTCTAGTTTATGCGTATAAATACATTTTTCTGAGGAGTGCGTAGGTTTCACCAGACTCTCAAAGGGGTCCATGGCACAAAAAAGGTTAAAACCCATTGCATTAAAAGTTGTTGTCGCAACGTCTAAGCCCCTCCACATGTCTTTTAATAAGCTGATAATGACTCGTATAATGAGAAAAATCCGCCATCGCGTACGGTAGAAAGACGCTGGTGAATAATATCTAGGTGAGAAATTTTAAGGAAGTTGTTGCTCACCAGTGGATCGACTGGCGAGGTTTTGTGAATAAGGTGATGAACCTTTGAATGTAATGAGCAGAAGAACAGCTGTCATCTGATGGAGAGAAATCTTACGTAGAGTTTTTCTTACTTCGTAGAGTAAAGGCATAATTTAGGCCATGTCATAAATAATGCTGAAATTAGGAATACTGAAACTAATACAAAGCTTGACATTTAAATCCGAGGTTCAGTTTAAACTACGGTTTTGGTTTCGGGATTTCATTTCATGTGTTTTGGTGACAGACACTGGGCAATGAAGAGACGGGCGAGGATCGGAAGTACCGCCATCACAGAGCTCTCCGCGTGCAGATGACAGAGCTGGGCATGTCGACAAAGAAGCTTTCTGCCAAACAGGCACATCTAGATCATCAAATTCGGCGGCTAGAGAAGCAGATGAAGACGGTACTAAGCAACCACCGGGCAGGGGGCCATGGGAACCACGATGCCGGGGTGGGAGAGGTGGCCGCGCGAGAGTTGCAGGTTCGCGTGTCTGCCCTCGAGCAGGCTTCTAGAACTGCAGCTAAAACAGTGTTCAACGTGACCCGACAGCTGGTCGGCATGGACAAGCTGCATCAATCCATGCTGCAGCTGCTCGAGTCCGTGGAGACGCTGGAAAACAAGGTGGACAGCACAGTACCCGATCTCCAGCGAGAAATCTCTAAGATGGAGTTCAACATGGCGCAGTTAACCTCGTCCATCGCACTCATTAAAGAAGACCAGGTAGGTGCAGCCAATGCTTCAAGCACGCTATGAACGTTTCCTCCCAAATTCAGTCTTGTTCGCAATTCAATACGTCTTAGTTTATTCAACGTAATGCAGGACCGCCTAACAATCAATCAACCTGTGTCACACGCATTATTGAGGTACATGTAGGCTGTATTTTAGTCCATTGAAAGACGTTTTCTCAACTGCATAGGTCACACGCCGTCAAATTGGATTATGGCTATGATTAATGAAGGAAAAGGATATGGAGGGACGTGATCATGACCTACCAATACCAAATTTCGGTGAAACCTGTTGAGATGAAATACAGGGATGGGGTTTCCTGTTGCAAAGACAAACAGACACATCAACTGAATACTCGCCTTTCCAGTCCGCCGGTTAACAGAGTGGCTGCATGTTTCAGGATAACCAGCGTTCCTCCCTAAAGACAATTAGTACAGGCGTGTCAGCCATGCAGGAGCAGGAGGAAATAGACCGCGGCCACCTAAGCGTCCTGCAGGCCCAGGTGTTGAACTTCACCGCCAAATCTACGCAGGTCAGTATGTCTCCTTTCTCTACTTTATTTCTGCTGCTACTACGAGAACTACTGGCTCTACTGCTATTGCTGCGGCTACTACTACTTAAATAATGACTTGTAGGTAGGTTTCACCCTTTCATAGGCCACGAAGGCCCTTAGGGAGGGTAGAGATATAGCTCTACTCTATTTTTGACCTCGGCATTAGGAGGGGATGAGGGGTCAGCGTCACGCCCCTGCCGCAACTCCCCCCCCCCCGGGAAAGACCCTGTACCCCTTGTACAGGAGGCTGGGTAAGCCTCGGGGCCGGTCTGGACAGGTACGGAAAATCTCACCCTCACCGGGATTCGATCTCCGGACCGTCCAGCCCGTAGGCAGTCGCTATACCGACTACGCTACCCGACTCACAAATAATGACTTGTACCACTACTAATATACTACTATCTCAATGGGACAGAGTCATTTTCGAGAAACTAACAGCTACCAGTCAAGGAATCTCTTCCTTCCATGAAACCCAAAGGTTCACCATCGTGTTCACAACAGCCAGCCATTGTTCTACATCCTCAGCCAGATGAATCCAGTCCACAGCCTCCAACACTGTTTCTTTAAAATTCATTTTATATTATCTTCACATCTACTCACGTGTCTAGAGAGTGGTCTCTTTTCTTTAAGCTTTCCGACCAATTGTCCGTATCCATTAAGCTTGGTTTCTATGCTTACTACATGCCCCACCAATCTGACAATTTTTTTATCCCATTTACATTGGGCAAAGATTATAAATTACGAAGCTCTTTGTTGGGCATATTTCTCCACCATCCTATTGCTTCCTCCCTGTTCATTCAGACAATTGCACTGCTGTTCTTTTATCTGCGGTGCAATAACTCCATTCTCTATTCTATTTCCTCTCGTCCCTCATACCGCAGAGGGCGGCAATGGCATTCTGTTCTCACCCTTTGAAGACTGAATGAAGGTCAGATAAGATCACGTGTAGGGGGAGGGGTTAATAAAAAAAACTAGGGAATACTGACAGAAAGAAACCCGCAAGGGGCAAGAGATTTTCTCTTCTCCATACACCGTACACACTTTTTCGGGGCACATCCAGCCACCGGGGGTTCTTTCCCGGGGGTAAACCGGCCGTGGACGTATTATTGACCACGCACCTCCATCTAATGCCAAGATCAGGAGTGGGTCAAGCTATGCCTCCACGCCCCTCCCCTCCCTATATGCCATCATGGCATGGGCACTACTTTACATTAAGACTGACAAAAAGTTTCAAATTTACAGCTTTGAAGATTCTAAGTTTGTGTCCCTTCGTCCTTGGAGATGTGTTTCAGAAGTGAAGAAGAAAGTGATGGGAAGTTATACCGAGTCATGTAACACAGAGCAGGGGCTAACAGAGCCTGTAGTGTTCTATGGCTGAATATTAACACTAACGCTGAGAGGGGAGCATTAAGGAGGAATTCTGTGTTTATCATTGGGTGGGTCTCACAATAAACACTCAGCGCTAACGTGCAATATGGGTACAAACTCTGCACTTGGTCTGCGATCGAGGGAAAAACGAGAAAAACTTCACCGAGTTGGACAGTCGTGACTTCCCGGACGCGTGCTGACTTCTGATTGACAGTCCGAATTCAAGTGCGCAAATTCTGAATGTAGTCCCGCGTTGCTTTATTCTAAACGAATACAAGTTCGCATCACAAAGCTTTGTCTATTTCTTGGACGTGAAACGATCAAGAAACCTAAAGCTCATTTAAAAATGCCGAAAAAACCAATTTCTGTTTCAAAGAGAATACGAAGCGTCACCATTGCCAAGGCCAACCGATTAATGCTGTTTGAGGACACAATTGCACTGTATTCACACAATCACTACAAATAAACAAATAAGCTGTGTAGGCAAAATGAAAGGTTATTAATGTTGAACCATGTGATACACACAGTGAACACTGAGCACCAGATGGGTGCGTAACACTTTAATGTAACGAATCTCGATTATCGAAAGTGTGCACGAAAACGGACAACACACACGGTCTGAGAGACGCCAGAACACATCCACTCTTGTTACGCCTACTGTATTAATGGGCATATAGTTTGTGAAAATGGTTGACCTCCACAGTTGACATCTCCTGCCCTAAGTGGAGAGTCGGGTGCCGACAGTTGTCTACCTACACGTTATAAGACATGACAACGTGTAAAAACATCCACTCACACAGCGACATTCGAGCTTATCTGATATCACCACTTACGGTGCGACCTAGACCACTCTATACCACACTCCAAGGAAAAACATTTCAGAAGTAATATATGTTTCATGTACGAAGTGTGAACCAAACCATCCGCTGGATCTAGTGGTTTTATACTCTTTGACACAACGGTGCGTATTCGAAAATCGAACAGGCTTAGAATTCGATGACTAACCTCATCCTGTCACATGCACATAAAAACGGATAGATTGTACATGAAATATTTCTCTTCCTTACAGACTCCAAATCCTAATGCAAAGCCTGAGAATACTGGCGATTTCAACGGCACCTCCATCTGGAAATTGGTTCAAGAGTTGTCTGCGATGCAGAAAGCGTATCAACAGATTACCGGCGCTCTACCGCATGGTAAGTTACCTTTCTGCAGCCTAGTAGGTAATTAAACTATCGGGATGTGCGTCTTTTGTCTGAGCCTTCCGGTAAGTTATGAGTGGTTTTCATAAAAACTCAAGAAATTATCTAAACTTCCGGTTTTTAATTCCGCATCAACAACAATACCGAGATGGTAGCCGTGCGAAATGAACCAATTCATGTTAGGTAGTATGAACGTTTTGCTCTTGATCTGGAATTTAATTTTGTTAGATCGGCCCCGAATTCTGATTTAAACAATGGCCAATTTAAGTGCCTTATTACGAAGCTTAAAGAAAAATTTATTACACATAAAAAACCACTGTTACACAGTGAATCGTGCTGCAGACACCGCTGCACACGATTTATTCTTTTGTACTGGTTAGCTCTTCGTCATATCGAAAACAGTTCCAAAGGGGCGTCAGATATTTCAATTAAATCCATGCGCTCTTTTGGGGGAAATCGATAAAGTCTGATCTGATCTTCATAAATCCCATTGTTTATAATTCACCGGTAGGCGTAAAAGTCAAATTACTCTGTGAACTATACACCCAATTCCGACCGACTCTTGTCTGCACTAATGCACACTTTCACTGCAACCATACTGAGGTAAGCTACAGAACTTCTTGGTTAGGGAATCAGACCACCGAAAGATTTCTGTCTGCACAAAACTACTGTGCGGGATTCGAAACCCGACATCCTGCTGTTTAGGGTTCTGCGTCGCTGGCAGGCATATGCAGTACCGGTTGTATTGCTTTCTCACCCTTCATGAAGCGGCACCCTCTGTGTTTGTACAAAACCATATGGGTCCACACTGCATGCGAGCGGAAACATCTGTGAACCGAAGCCACGACCGACCCTAGGAAGGGAGCGAAATGACAGCACAGTTCATCTCCAAAATACTCTACGGATTTCGATAAACATAGAGAACTAATACTAAAAGCCGCTGCGTGAATATGACTTTGTTCCGTGGCCGTGAATTACAGTACACATTTTACATTTATCTTTAACCGAATTACGACAAACAGTCAACCGCACAAAATATCTGTTCACGACTTAATGTTGGCCTGCAGACTGCATTAAGAGTACAGCTTTCATGTTACAGATATTTCAATATGACAAATATTTAACGAAATACAAGCAAAATGTGCAGTATGCGAGGTTTTCAATGAGGTCTGGTGGTTAGCTTCCTGCTAACGTTTCGGTAGAACGCAGTGCTTAATTATTCAGGGTGAAAATAAAATATCCTGACGATTCAGTCTATTCCTACTAGACTATATGAAGTCATAACTTAGACGCTCATAATAACTTAGGATTTTGTGCCGTACGGTACCTACAAGAGTACTTCTATCGTCCTTTGTTGCTTAATCATTGTGCAGTGTTTCTTTTACGTACTTATTTAACTGGCCAAGATGTCACCATCGTGGCTCTCGCTGTTTTGGGGAGCCAGAAATTTAGCATTTCACCACATTGTTTGCAAAAGCCTTTAATGAACCCCTATCGCGTTCAACGATTCTGTTACAAATTTTACGCTTGTAACTTGCATGCAGATGTCCAGTTCTGATCTCCACCGGGACCACTGTCCTTACCGAGGCTCTTCCCTGTTGTCCTGTCACCCCACATTAGTCTACGGTCATATCCAACAATATCCTTTCCACTTAGTTATTCATTAATCAACCTACCGTTCGAAGTGTATATCCTGTAGTCCGCGCTATTTACAGCGTCGTTACATAAACCAGAGAAATACATTTTAATACCATCCTTCCACCAATGCCTTTGTGTCTCCTTGTTTCTTATTTTTAAGGTTTCCGATTAAAACTATGTTTGATTTCCTCATCTCGTCACCCACCTCATCCTCCGTGATTTGATTACGCCTTTCCTAGGAACACTTGTCGAAGCGAGCAAATTACGACATTCATTAAGCAGGTTTCTCCACTGAACCTGTAACTTCCTCTAACTAGGTCTAAAAATTCTCCTCGGCACTCTATTGTCAAACACCCACAACAATTTCGGGTTTTGTTTTCAGACTGTGGGGAGGTGCAGGGGCCCAGTGGTCTGAATCTAATCTCGCCAGGCAATCACGGGACTCCCCTCCTGCTGTCATGCGACCAAGGAACAGCGCCAGGGGGCTGGGCCTTGATACAGAGGAGGATAGACGGCTCCCAGGACTTCGACCGCAAATGGAGCGAATATGCCACAGGATTTGGCTCACCATCTGGTGAGTCCCGCTTGTTCGCCATCTGGCGCCTGCAATTGTTTCCGTAGCACGTAATTTTTAAAATAATTATAATGAATAGGTACGAAACAGATGTTGCCTGTCACTACAATTAACTGACAGCTGTATAGAGAGTCCAGGAATTCTAGAATGTTCATCAATGTAATCGCAAGAGAGTACCATGGACGCGGTTACGGTCTTTTTGAATGTGACTGACTCCATCTTCAGGGTAGAACAAGTTACCCCTGTAGATTAAAGTAGCGGATGACTCCAAAACTTGGATACCTCTTCATAAAATTAAACTTTTTCACACCCCAAACCACAGTATCCTTAATATTTACGTCTGTGCTCAGTAGGCCATATACTGACTAGTACATTACCATTCTTGGAGCCAGGAAGTCCAAGTCCGTATATTGACAGACTGTTGGCTGGACTATGACCAGATTTCCAGCAAAGGCAAGGGATTTTGCTGTGCGTTATTACATCCGGCGGCATCCTGTCCAGTCTTTGTGCGTAAAAGGGTCGGGATAGCTCAAACGGCATAGCGACTAGGCTATGGGCTCGACGACCGAGCGTTCAAAATTCGATTCCCCGCGGAAGCAAAACAGTCTTCTCTCCTCCACACTTTTCAGACAGGCACTGCGGCCCACCCACCCTCCTATTCAACTGATGCCTGGGGCTGCGTCGCCGGAAGTAAGGCAGCGGGGGCCTGAAGCTGACCACACACATCCAGATGGTGCAGAGTTTAGGAGTGCGTGGAACAATATTACCACTCCCCCACGAGCCTTCACGGCATAGCGACAAATTTAGCCGTCCATTTTTTTTTGTTTGTTTTTATTTGCGTTTATTGGTTTCAACCCGTGCTTCACCATCTAGGTATACCACGGGATATTTAAAGAGGTCGTACAATTGATCCCATTTACCAATTTACCTTTCAAGTATTAAGTCGGTATTTGGACGGTACGTTTTGGAGTGTTACAAGAGTTTAATTTCCTTTGGATTCTTCTTGAAGTGCTTTGAAGATATTTCTGAGGAAGCGTGTGATGCTGAAGGCATTTATGTAGTGCTTCAGAACCAGAGGTGGGGGAAGAAATTTGAGTACTGCTAGTCGGTCGTTTGAGAATAAGCTGCATTCTGTCATAAGGTGACGGGCCGTTTGTCTAGCCTTTTCCGGACAGTTGCAATTTGGTAAGGGCGTCTTGTTTATTTTGTGGAGATATGAACGGAAGCTGCCGTGATTTGTTAGGAACTGAGTGAGAAGGAAGTTGCGCCAGAGCGAAAGGGAAAGTCTGTGGAAGATGGTAGGTATGAATAGTTTAGTGTGGGAGGCATTTGCAGAGTTTATGTATATTGCGTTCCAGATTTTTGTTTTGTAGTCTTCCAGTGTCTGCTTTCCTCGAATGATTGGGATTACGTCGTAAGCGATGGCAGTATTGTAGCTCGCAACTGTTTTGGCCAAGTAGTCTGCCCTCTCGTTTCCTTTCAGTCCTGCGTGTCCTTTGACCAAGTGGAAGGTGATCGAGGTGGAGTTTCTTAGTCCCTTTAAACAGGTTGTAAAGCTGTCGAGGGTTGAAGGGTACCACTCATCCCCATTTAAAGCTTAGTTCTAGAATGCACGGAGCTCGATATCCACTTCCCTGTACATCTTCACTCAATGTAACAAATGAAGTACCATTTTACATTGACCTTACTTTTATAACGAGATCCCTATCGCATTTACCCCAGTCACATATAGTGGTGTAATCAAGCAACTTCTACATATGTGATCAATAATCTATTAGGCAAAGTGTCTCAACTGCCATTTTGAATACCATGTGTCATGAATTTTTACGGAACGCCGTTACTGGTTCAAAATTTATTGCGGAAGGCAGACTTACGGGAAAATATGAAGGAATGTTTGGAACTCTCAGGGCGGTGAAGACTGTGACTGCGGTTTTCTGGCATGTCCATCTGCAGGACATTGGACCACTTCCACTATCGTGAAGATGGAGACAGTACTGTTCCTTTTACAGTTGGCAACTACCTACCAAACTGCTGGCATCACCTCTCAATGGGTGGCAATCCCCATGATGAGGAGGGCAGGGCAGTTCCCACTGTCCTCCATTCGACTCCTCCAGTAACCTTCCTGTGTAACTTACAGGTGAGTTCTGGCTCGGAAACGAGGCCCTGCACCACCTGACGGCCGACAACTGCTCGTCCCTGCGAGTGGACCTAAGCGACATATATGGCGAGAGCTGGGTAGCGGAATACGACGAATTCAGCGTCTCGGATGCCAGGGACGGCTATCGGCTGCATGTGGCCGGGTATCGGGGTAATGCGAGCGACGCCCTAGAGTACCAGAACCGGATGCAGTTCAGCGCCATCGACTCCGACCGCGACATCAGTAACACGAACTGCGCAGCCAACTACGAGGGTGGCTGGTGGTTCTCCCACTGCCAGCATGCGAACCTGAACGGGCGCTATAACCTGGGTCTCACGTGGTTCGACCGTTCCAAGAACGAGTGGATCGCTGTGGCGCGTTCGGAGATGAGAGTCCGACGGAAATCAAACTGCGCGCCTCACGGGTGAAGTGGCTTAGCGTCCTACAGAAGGGGCGAGATACAGACGACTCTAAGCTTCTTGGGCTTGTTTTCAAGTAATACACTGCCATCGATCAGTACCTCAAAAGACAAACACAGTGTTCACCATACAGGCTGTGAATTAAACATTAACAATACGCGTCACTGTGAGAGACTGCCATACGAGTGTGCCGTAGTCATTTATTTAGTCATAACTGACCTCAGAGACTTGCAATGGCCTTGAGGTCAAAGCGAGGCTTGTAACAGCTCTGAGGAGCTATTTATTACATTTTAGTCATATATATATATATGTGTGTGTGTGTGTGTGTATATACAAAATGTTTGTATGATATGTGAGATGTAATATATGTGTAATAGAACTCCATACATGGCTTAATCTGTGTTCACCACCACCACCACCACAAGTCAGAGACGTAACAGGCTTGTATATACATATGTATGGGTGTGTGTAACAGAACAGCTCCACCATGCACGTCCCAATATCTCCACCATCAACTGTACGCCTTGTAAAAAGCAAACATTTTACTACTATCAGTATATGGTCGGAGACCGACTATCCTTACTGACTTCTTCTGTGCCTTTCCTCAGTACCTCCAGGCAGGAACACACAACCCACCTGTTAATAATACAGTGCGCATTTGTGTCATGCGTGATGTCACGAGGCCACAGGTCAAAGGGGCACTTGTAAACAAACGATTGTATTCATGGCAAATCAGCATGATCAAACGCTCGTGGCTCGATCGTGTTTGTATATACTTCACCAAAAACTAAGAAGAATAAACATTAATTAGACACATTCCGTAACAGCTATTGACACTACTACTTTATACGGCTCCTTGGCAGATCTAGTCTCAGATTCCGAACACGGATCCACAATAGAATTCCTTACTTTATCGGGCCAACTAACGAAGGCAACATATTGATATTCGAAACGATGCGATTCACAAAACACTGGGACGACAGGTATGTCCAAAGCACCAGTCACAAGAAAAGAAGAATACGTTTCATTAAACTCTACAATGTATATCTAACACATTCTTCGATCTTACTATTTAAAGAGAAAATACGAAACTTTAATATCTGTAGGCGTACAACTCTTACAGTCGTCACCAACACTTTAGTTTTCAAAATCCAGTAGCTGATGAGTGTCGCTTATACTGAATAATGACGCAGATGGCGGGCCACCAACTTCAAGTTTTGTTTACACCACGCTGTCAAGAACGCCTACTGATAATCTTAAATAATCCATGACCATCCATTCAGCTGATAATGGGTACACAGAATTTATCACCAAAAATTTATTTGTATTTTATATTTTAAAACATATTTTAAAGCACATATTTTAGAACTTGGTATCTCATACTCGTGCAATGGTTCAAAAAGTTGTGTAATACATCCTTTGTAATGCACCTCGCTGAAGATGTCCACAAGTATGGCCGCAATATGTAGGAGGCATTATATGTATACAATATAATTGTAAACGTTTATATGTGTTTGTTGGTTTCATCACCACATTGCATCAGCCTAATAACAAATGCCGCGTCATTCAATCAAACATCTTGCTCTAAGAACCGTGACTGCTGACGGACGTCGTTCCGCAATGTTCTGCACCACCAACCTGTAAGAAGGATTTAGAGTTTGGCAGTAACAAGTACGAAAGCGTGCTCCGTTTGCGAATGACACCTCTCCGCTATATGGTCATAGAAAACGCACATGGATGCAGTGTCCTAACGCAGATGGAACGGCTAGCATCGTGATTTTGACCACACTCTAGATGTCCACACTCACTAGGAATTGCTGGCACGTTTCTGTGTACAACGTGCAGGGACAGAATGAAGACAAAAACCTCCTACCGTGGATGCTTTACCTCGAACATTGCTGGGCAGTTGCTGACGAAGTTCGACATGAATGATATGCCACTGTCGATGACCACAAATTCACGCTTTCTGCTTCCACACAGTCTGTAATAGCAATGTAGCGGACGCAGGGATTTGTAAGGTGTGAGCGACATCTGTAGTGTTACGGAAGGATTTGGAAAGAAGCGGTCGTGACCGAACCCACGAAGGAAACCAGGAAAAACTGTCACGCAGCTCATGTCCGGGGCAAGACTAGAAAAGGGCACTTTCCGAATACAAATATAGAGCGTTGGAAACACCCAGGAATGTAATAATAATAATAATAATAATAATAATAATAATACACGAAGTTTAGTTAACGATACGTAGTAATTATAGAAAACACAAAAAAATGTAAAAGGATTAGAGATCTTTATGAAACACACCCGGTGTACAGAATGCACGTGCAAACTGTGTACACTCAAGTAAGAGGTGCAGCTTTCCAACCTTTTTACTTCCAGGACATCAGCGAGCTTTTGTGCAAGGCACAATAAATGTACTGACAAGGAATAGTGCCTATCTCAGTTCATGTAAGATGAAATTAAAGATATAAATATATATTTCTACAACAGTTGACGATAGAAAAGTTTCCAAATCATCCATTCTCCATAAATGAAACATATTTTAAACACTGCACAAATATCGACAAAACAGAAACGGAACAACGCACTTAAAGCACCAGCTTTATAATGCACGCAATATTCGGGATCGCTGGAATTCAATATCGCAGACATATTTTTAGGCGGCTGTTAGGGCGCATTTTGAAGAGTGTGGACCAACTATACAAATAACACATCCCTCATCCAACACAACCCCTTGCATCCAATTATCAATAATTTAAAGAGCAAAATACTTTTTCTCTTATTGTATGTCACAACTAATTGCAAATGCAAAGGTGCAATTTTCGGCAACACGCAACTACATGATGATACTAATATTAAAAAATAGATAAGAAATAAAAATTGGGCAAAATTACTAATATTTATAGCTAAATTAGAGCTGCTTGAATATAGAAGTGGGCCCTGAAGCTCGTGCCGCGAAGCGGTAGAGCCGCCACTCGTACCATATTATCTAGGCTCCTTCTAGAATTATCAAGAAAAAATGCGGATGCAGATAACGGCACTTTCGATGTTGCAAGACTAATGCTATTATCTTTACTAAAACAAAACGTATACTTTACAACCAAGCTGTAAATACGCTACGAAGCCTGTCGTTTGCCTGCACCTGCCATCCGCAACCTATGACAAAGAGAATTCCAAAACTAACCTTCCGGTTTAACAATGCGGAACGAGAAAGAGACGCAATCACCGATTCTCGCTGTAACTTTGCTGAAGTTCTGAAGAGCACCGTTTCAGAACCTAAGGTACGACTCATTAAAGGTGCCCCTAGAGGTCAATAATATTCTGCAATATTAATTACTGCACAATATTATAGACAGTCTAGTGGTAATATTGAAAGGATTGCACAATATATTGAATAGCCTGGGGAAAGGATTGCGCAATATTCATTCAGTGTCCGTCTGTCTGCCAAGCAGTAAATACGTCTCCAGCACAACAATTCCAGTTGAATGAGAAGACACCCTTACGAATTTCCGGTCTTCAAAATTATTTCCAGTGGCCAAATAGCTTAGCGTAATGGATAAACGCTGACTGCTTCTCCCATTTTAGTATTTCTGTAGCGTATCGTAGGCTTCGATTGTAGCACTCTTTGATCTAGCGGCGATTCTTTTCCCTTATTAAGGCCGATTCACACATAGCGTGCCGCGCCCATGCCGTCCCCCTGCCATGCCGTGCCGCTAAGGGTTTAGAATGCGTCTTTCCCATTTGATTTACACAGGGCGGCCGTGTCTGACTCACACTTGCCATGCCGCGCCCATGTCCTGCTCTGACCATGCCGTTCTTCTCAAGGCCACGGCACAACACGGCCGCCGAGAGACGGCCTGTGGGCTACCTGCCCGCGTTCGGCTTCTTCCGGCTATCACGAGGAGTTCCACGAAGATTGTTATCAGAAGCATACCAATCCTCCTCACAACGATCCATACCCACGACTGTAAAGAATGGTAGCCACACACTACAAAAAAGACGATCTGTTAAACTGTTGGACTAGCAGTTCGGATATTTCCGGCTACCACGCGGACTTTCACGAAGGACACTGCACTGTCGGAGCAGGGCAGGGGCGCGGCATGGCATGTGTGGATTGACGAACGGCATGGGCACGGCATGTTATGTGTGAATCGGCCTTTAAACACAAGTCTAAAGCAATGGTCACACAAACTGCATCAGTATGACTCATGTTTTCTCGTCCTGACCCCAAGAGCAAAATAAAATATTATGCAGTAATATCGAGTAGTCTAGGGAGGGACATAATGTGCAATACTAACCCTTTAAGGACGAAACTGTGTCTGCTTTTAAGACCCAGATCGTACCGCGCAGCAAACACTCTCTGCCTTGGTTATAAAAACCGATAAGCTAATGCTGTATAGAGAAATAATCGCTCTTTGTTCTGAGATCCACACAAAACATATAAATGCATTGTGGGCAGAACACAGAATCGCTGAATTTTAAAGCTGGTGATACATAAACTAAGTCTTGGGCTTCAAAAGTTAATTCAAAGCAACAATACTGGCCGTCGAGGATCCGCCTAAGGCGCCACACGAGATATACTGTATTTCATACATTATTAAAATTTAGCCTACCGGTGTCAGTATTTAAATGTTAGCGCACGGTTTACAAAAGACGTATTATTCTAACAGAAAAATATAAAAGTGTACAATAAACGGCACTTTGTGGAAGGTAATTGAGATTATGCAGCATGTCTTAAAAGTTCAGTAATTTCTTCGTTACCTAAATACATAAAATGAATTTCCAGGGGTGTTCTAAGTGTGTAAGTGTATGCGGACCCCGGTCTTTGAAGGCTAAACACCGTTCTAAAGGTTCTACGAAGTCTTCAAACTTTTATTTCGTACGCACGACTTATTCCGTGCATGGGACAAAGTCCTTTTAAAGTGACCGGGTTTCCCCATTTCCCGTGGTTTATGGTGCATCATAACATGCAGGCTCAGCTACAAATAAATTCGCTACCGGGGAGCAGTGAGGCCTCACTCTTGGGGTCAAAAGGTGTGTAAGAGTTTCAATGAAGATGAAGCCATTGTCGATTGTGAATAGTTAAAAAACGTAACTCGAAGGAAAACGCTGATATACAATGAAAATGAACTTCATGTGTATTAAGACAAAATCCTCTAGAAAAAATATTAGGAAGTGAAAGTTAATTATTAATTTATGATATTAAATAACGAGGGCAGGTGTACGTAGAGGTCACCAACTATCGTTACGTTAATGAAATGCAGGTGGCTAGGACTGGGCAAAGGCAGTACATCGGGTGAGGAAAACAGGATATGAATACAAAATCTTGATGGGAAGTACTTTAGGAAAATTTGTTATTTGAACGACTTGGAATTGAGATGATCGCATTAGAGATCTTAGATGTATGTTTCGAGCAAGGAAGGAGCGTAAAAATGACTCGGGATCAAATCCAACGTTCGGTTTTGGTATCAAAAATGCTGAGCAGGTTCAAGGAGGCCGGGCGACCAGCGATGTGAATGGAATGTCTTCAAGGAAGCAGGCACGAGAGTGAGTTGCGCTGTCGGTCTGGATTACTTACACCTGCTGCCCGGTTTTCCGGTTCATCGAACCTCGCCACAGCACCTGCTGCTACTGACCAATGAAAACCTCGATCATTTGAAATGTGACAAATCGTAATTACATACCTCAAAAATTACGAAGCGATTAAATATGAGAAGAGTTTCATATGGGTATAAAACTCGGTCTCTCACATTAAGGGAAAAGCATTGCGGGTTCTAGAACGGGGTGCTGAAGAAGATATTCGGACCTAAAAGACAGCAAGTAACACGAAACTGGAGAAATGACATAAAGAAGAGCTTTTGGGTTGTACTCCTCACAAATATTATTCGGATAATAAAATTAACAAGAATGGCTGGGGCATGTGGCATGTATGGGAGAGAGGAGAAATAAATACAGGGTTTTGGTGGGAAACCCGGAAGGAAACAGACCACTTGGAAAACCTAGGTGTAATGGGTAAATAATATTAAAATGACCTTAAGTAAACAGGATGCGATGATGTGGCCTGGATTCTTCTGGCTCTGGATAGGAATAAGCGCAATTTATTGATTAGCATAAGAATTATTAGCTTCACAAAGTGTGCTCCACTGCGACATCTATGAGCATCGAATTCTACCATACAATTCAAAATATTTTACCATTCCGCGTCATATTTAATCAAGGATACGATTTTATCCCAGATCTAACAATCACATGGTGCCCCGAAGTTTGGACACCATCACTACACACCAGAAAAACCAAAAAAGTTTCGGGAAAATGGACAGTCTGTACGATGAATCGTCTTCGAAAAAACTCATACATTTCACTTGACTTGATGTCTTAACAGGAATTACTTGCAGATCACAGCTAGCTGCTGGTGTAACCCCGTTCGTCCTTTACGCATCTTTTTTTTTTTTGGG
>JGI20166J26741_11991140_pt1 | contig 19377 bp, 20 predicted proteins | sample TergutCu122P5_FD_26741 | JGI IMG/M metagenome (IMG submission 26741)
CGTCCCCTCTTTTAGATATTTTTCGCCCTTACCCCTTAACCTTTCTCAGCTTCGAGTCAAATTTTCCCTCCAATATGTCCAGCTTGTCGAAGATCGCGCCGTGGGCCTGTTCATTTTCGATTTCGAGTTTGGCCAGGTTGTCGTGTATGTCCTCGACGCGGGCCTCGAGCTTGTCGAAGCGGGTTTTGAGTTTTGTCTGGCCTTTGGCCAGGCTGTTGACCGCCAACACCAACGTCTCAAGCGCGGAGAGGATTTTCTCCTCGTTGTTCATTACGGGGCCCCTCTCTTATATTTTTTTATTCCGCAAACTCCTTATCCGGCACGCTCATTCCCCCTTCGCCGCCCCTTCCTCCAGCCCGAGCTTATACACCCTGGCCGAGCAGATCACCATGTTCGACTGGAGCGTCAGGTCGCTGCCGACCGCCAGCTGCTCGTTCCCGTTGAAGTAGTAGCCGCCGCCGCTGACGCTCCCGCTGGCCTCCAAGGTTATATATATGTCGTACTTGCCCTCCATAGGCGCGTAGACCGACGAGCCGTCGGCCTTTTTCAGCACGTCGCGCGCCTGGGCGGTCCTTATGGCGACGATTTTGCCGAGGGACTGCTGGCCGTACTGCTCATAGACGACGTCGCCTTCCCGGAAGGCCGCGACGCTGAAATCCCGGACCCTTTCGATCACAAAAGTCGCGTAGATCGTGGTGTTCGCGTTGACGATGCGCTCCGCCGGGGCCGAGAGCCTCTTGTACCCATAGCCCGCCGCCAGGCCGAGGATCAGGACGATCAGCAAAACGTCCAGGACGCTGACCTTCCCGAAGAACCTGCCGTTTTTGTCCGTTATTTTGGCCACAGCCTCACCCCCTCACGCCGTCCAGGCTCACGACATAGCCCCCGGCGGCGAAATCGGCGTTCTTGACGTACACGGCCTTGCCGACCAGCACCTCGTACTGCCCGACGAGAGTGTCCTTCTCGGTGACCAAAGCGTCGGCCTGAACGGTCACGTAGATGAAGCACAGCCCGTCTATCGGCGCGCGGCGGATCACGCCGGCCGCGAGGTCCGGGGCGTCCTCGACGTAGGGCTCGACGGCCACGTCCGTGATGTCCCCGATGTAGTAGCCCTTCAGGCTGTCGTAGAGCTTCGCGCCGGTCTTGATCTGGCCGGCGAAATCGGGGGCGCGCTTGGCGATCTCGACGACGTAGGTGATCCGCCTGTCCCCGGGCTTCGCGGCCACGCTCTGCGGCGCGGAAAAGCGGTACGCCAGCGCGATAAACGCGGCCAGCAGGATCACGAGCGCGATGTCCAAAAGGCTGATCTTCCCGAAAAGCCTGAACTGACGGTCCAAAGAGATTCCTCCTTATCCTGCCGATGCACCCTCGAAAAGTCGAAAACCGCATTAGAGCTGTCATTCTGAGCGTAAGCGAAGAATCTTTCCCACAATGTTACGGGAGCCATTTTAGCATAAAGACCCTTCGCTCCGCTCAGGGTGACAACTGGTATTAAATGGTTTCCGAGGGTATTCTGCCGATGCAAGGAACGGTCTTGACCGTTCCTCACAGAAGTTTTTCATACAGCGCGAGAGTCCGCTCCGCCATGGCCTCGGCGGTGAACTCCTCCCGGTAGATCCTCCGCGCGTTTATTGTCATTTTATCATACGTCTCCCGGTTTAGGCAAACGGAACGTATGGCGTCCGCCAGGGCGCGCGGGTCCTTGGCCGGAAACAGCAGGCCGTTTTCGCCGTTTCTTATCACATAGGGGTTCCCGCCGAAATCGCTCGCCACCGCGGGGACGCCCAGGCTCATGCCCTGGAGGAGCGCCACGGACGTGGCCTCCGTGCCCCAGGAGGCGTTCGCCTGCAGGTCGGTGATGTTGAACACCCCGCCGATGTCCCGGACGAACCCGGCGAAGACCACGCCCGGTATCTTTTCCGCCGCGGCCTTTGCCCTTAGCGCCGCTCCGGACGGGCCCTCCCCGGCGATCAGGAATTTTACCGTTTTGCCCCCGGGCGGGTGTTCAGCCAGGAGCCTCGCCGCGTCCAGGAGCGTTTCGTGCCCCTTCTCCGGAACCAGGCGCGCCGCGGCCGACACGACGAAGTCGTTTTCCCCGAACCCGTAACCCCGCCGCAAAGCCGCGCGCTCCGCCGCAGTCACGGCCTCGACCGGCTCCGCGCCGTTCATTATTACGCGAATCTTTTCCGGGTCCGTCCCGACGGCTGTCAGGTTGTCCCTGGCAGCCGGGGAGACGGCGATTATCGCGTCGGAAAAGAAGTTGTTGACGAAACCGATGGCCTGTTTCCGGGGGAAGCGCCGGTTTTTCGCCGGGACATCGAACACGCTGTGCCTCGTGTATACGAGCCTGCTCTTTCCGCCGAGCCGCGCGGCCACGCGCCCGGAGAGGGCCGCGTGGGTGTGGACAATGTCCGGATTTTTCGCGCGGATCAGGCGGAGAAGCCCCGCGATGGCGCGCGGGTCGAACGACCGCTCCCCTATCCGGGGGGCCTCCGTTACGCCGACCCCTATCTTTTCAAACTCCGGGCGAAGGGCGCTGTTTTCGGGCAAAATGACCTCCACGGCGCATTCCGGCCCGTTCAGATATTTCGCCAGAGTAAGCGCGCACCTGCCCGCGCCGCCTATGTTCGTGTCCGAGAGTATGTGCAGGACTTTCAAAAGGCAACACCCCCACGGAACCGGAAGTATACCGGAGTGCGAAAACATTAGCTTCCTCTGTCTACGTCGCCGGCAAATGTTTTCTGCATCCGGTATAAAACAGCCGGATTGTCATTGCCGTGAAAACGATTTTGTAGGGAACGGTCTTGACCGTTCCGCACCATCCGGTCTTGACCGTTCCGCACCATCCGGATCGGAACGGTCAAGACCGTTCCCTGCAGATTTTCGTTCACAGTGACGTGCGCAACGTATACGTTGAATCCTTCGCTTTGCCCAGGATGACATTTTACAGAAGTTTCCTATGACCCGTCAGGTTCCCGCCCCAACCCACGGAAACCGGAAGTAAAACAGCCGGATTGTCATTGAAACGATTTTGTAGGGAACGGTCTTGACCGTTCCGCACCATCCGGATCGGAACGGTCAAGACCGTTCCCTGCAGATTTTAGTTCACAGTGACGTGCGCACCGTATAGGTTGAATCCTTCGCTTTGCCCAGGATGACATTTTACAGAAGTTTCCCTATGATCCGTCAAGTTTCCAGGATGACATTTTACAGAAGTTTCCCTATGACCCGTCAGGTTCCCGCCCCAGCCTCACAGCCGCGCCGCCGATCCCCAAAAACACGAAAAACGCCAGCATGACCTTGTAGTTATAGAACACATAGTCGAACATCCCCTGGAACAGAAACCCGGCGACCGCCGCGGAGACGCCGGCGCAAAGCGCCTTGGTTTTTCCGGACGCCCCGTAGACGAACGGGAGCTGCGTTTTGTAGAAGACCGCAAGGAGAGCCAAAAAGACCAGCAGGCCGAATATCCCCGTCTCCACGAACACCTGCAAGTACAGGTTGTGCGAGTGCGGGGCGACGACGTTCGCGAAGGCGTAGAAAGGGTAGGCCACGTTGTAAGCCGAAATCCCCTGGCCCAGGCCGCTGAACCAGAAGTCTCTGAGTATGCGGACGGTCGCCTGCCATATGTATATCCTGTAGGAGGTGGACGAGTCGCTCAAAGTCGTGATGCGCTGGAGCATACTGGACGGCAGGACGAACGGGGAGAGCGCCAGGGCCGCCAGAAAAAACGCCACTAGGCGCTTCGCCGTGAGCAGGACGAACACGAACGCGGCAAAAGCCAGCGCCAGGTAACACCCGCGCGAGTACGTGTAGGCCAGGTTGACGAGCAGCAGCAGCGATATGCCGAGGTAAACGGCCTTCGTAAAGACCCTTTTGGAGGCGTATGCCATGACGGCGGCCAGCGGCAGCGCCAGAAGCAGATACGTCCCGTAGACGTTCGGGTTGGCGAAGGTGGAATAGACGCGCAGGCGCAGATCCGCGAACTCCCGCCTGTCCACCCAGGTCATGTCGACCTTCCCGGACAGCTTCTGATACATGCCGACAAGCCCGGTCACGGCGGCCGAGGCGGAGAACGTGAAAATAAGCGCGCTTATTTTCTCGCGCGTGTTTATTATCGAGACCAGCAACGGGTACGACAGCATGAAAAGCGCCGTCAGAAGCGCGATCTTAATACTGGCGGACGGGGTGAACGACGTCAGGCCGCAGAACAGGCCCGTCATGACGAGCGCGGCGACCGCCAGCCCGGTCGGGTCGACGGCCGCCCGCACCCTGCCGGTCAGCAGGTTCAGGAAAAAGCAGAAGATCACATAGCCAATCAGCGCGGCGGTCAGCATCGTCGGCAGAAACGGCAGGAGCCCGGCCACCGCCAGCACGCCGAATTCCGGGTGCGCGGCGGCGAGCAAGGCGCCCAGAACCCCCGCTGCGCCTAAACCCGCGTAGGCCGGGGGGACGAAGAACATCGCCGCGGCGGCGCAGGCGGCGGCCACGGCCGCGAAAACCGGCAGCGCCCGGTATTTTTCGAAGCGCCTCTCCAGAAATTTAACGCCGCAGAGGCGGTAAACCCACGAAATCAGCGCGCTTTGGGCGAGAAAGCCGTCGAGCTCCGAAAGCAGCCGCCAAAACGCGCTGTGCCCGGCCAGAACCGCGCCCTTCCCGCGCCCGAACGCGGCGAGGGCGTCGAAAAAGCCGGCGGCCGCGCCCGCGAAAACGCCGCTTTTGTACCGGGGCGCGCGCTCGCAGGCTTGAACCTCGTCAATGGGTCTTTCGCCGGCCGCTTCCTTCTCAAGACGCTCCCAGCCGAAAGGCTTCGACAGAAACCGGCCCAGGACGCTCCCGGCGAACAGCCGTTTGAAAAAGGCGACGATCATGTCGGTCAGCCGGAAAAAAACGCTGTTGTCCATCAGGCGGCGGCAGAAATCAAGCATATTTCAAGTCCTCTCGACCGTTTGTCAATTAACCGTATACCCGCCCTTTATCAGAAACCACGCGTCCGCCGTCACCGCGACCCCGCGGCCGTCGTACCGGGGGATGATCAGCAGATGGTTCGCGGGGATTTTCACGCCGTTTGTAATGTCAACCCCGTCCGTCACGTCGCTGAGGCCGTTTTCGCCGGGGCAGACGGCGGAGGCGGAGCCGCTCCGCAGGATGATCTCCGCGCCCTCGCCGCCCAGGATGATCCGCCCGGCCGACGCGCCGACGGGGACGTAAGCCGCGCCGGCTCCGGCTCCGCCGGGAGTCTGGCCGGCCGCGCCGCCGTTTTGCAGCGCCTGGACGGTCAGTAGGAGCTGATTGACTTTTTCGTCGAGGCCGCTGACTTTATCGTCCACATAACTTACCCTTGCAAGCGGGTCGTCGGACAGGTCCCCCGGGGCCGCCGACAGGCTCGCGGCGGGCAAAAGCGCCAGCGCCAGGACAAGGGCCGCCGCGCCCAAAACCGGCGGGAAGCCCGTTTTCTTTCCGGATGAGTTCATCGGATAAGCCTCCGTTTCGTTGGAAAAACGTTACCATAAGCTGAGTATAACACATACGGGACGGGTTTATCAAATAACAGAACAGTTACAGCATACCGCCGTCACTCAAAACTCCGCGTGCCCCGGCGTCCTGGGGTAGGGTATCACGTCCCGGATATTTCCCATCCCGGTCACGAACATCATCATCCGCTCGACCCCCAGCCCGAAGCCGCCGTGGGGGAACGTCCCGTACCTGCGCAGGTCGAGGTACCACCAATAGTCCTCCGGACGGAGGCCGGTCTCCCCCATGCGCGCGAGAAGCCTGTCGAGCCGCTCCTCCCTGGCGCTGGCCCCGACGACCTCGCCTATGCCCGGGAACATCAGGTCGGCCGCGGAGACGGTGGCCCCGTCGTCGTTCTGGCGCATATAGAAGGCCTTTTCCTCCCGCGGGTAATCCGTCACGAAAACGGGCCTGCCGAAGGCCTTTTCGGCCAGATATTTCTCCCATTCGGTCTGAAACCCGCCCCACCTTACCGGCATGATGAACTTCTCCCCGGATTTTTTGAGGATGTCCAGCGCGTCGGCGTAAGTCACCCTTGCGTAGGGCTCGTTGACCGTGTTTTCGAGCTTTCTCACCAGGCCCGGCTCGATCTGGGCGTCGAAAAAGGCTAGCTCGTCCGCCCCGTATTTCAGCGCGCTCATGATCATATGCTTCGTCAGGCCCTCTATGCAGTCCATCACGTCCTCCAGGTCGGCGAAGGCCATCTCCGGCTCGACCTGCCAGAACTCCACGGCGTGCCTGGCGGTGTTGGAGTTCTCGGCGCGGAAGCACGGCCCAAAGGTGTACACGTCGCGGAACACCGCGCAGAAGGGCTCCACGTTCAGCTGCCCCGTAACGGTCAGGAAGCGCCCGCCGCCCAGAAGCTCCTTCGTAAAATCCACGCTGCCGTCCGGATTCTTCGGAACGTTCCTCAAATCCAGCGTCGTGGCTCGCACGACCTCGCCCGCGCCCTCGCCGTCGTTCGAGGTTATGCAGGGGGCGGCGACGCAGACGAAGCCGTTTTTTTGCAGGTATTCGTGTATCGCGAACGTCAGGACCGAGCGCAGCCGGAAAACGGCCGAGAACGTGTTCGTCCGGCCCCGCAGGTGCGCGACGGTCCGCAGATATTCGAAGCCGTGCCGCTTTTTGGAGATGGGGTAGTCCGCGTCAGCCGAGCCGAGGATCGTCACGCTCTCCGCGTTGACCTCCAGCGGCGCTTTCGCGTTCGGATTTTCGGAGACGGCGACGGTTCCGCGGACTTCGACGGCGGAGCCGTTCGCCGGCGGGCAGTCCAGGATCTCCTGCCCGAACACGACCTGGATGTTCTTCTGGCAGGACCCGTCGTTCAGCTCGAGGAAGCCGACCTCTTTGGACTGCCGGACGGTCCTGACCCAGCCCGCCAAAGACACGTTAAAGCCGGCGGGGCTTTCGCCGGCGGCGTGCCGCTCGAAGAGGCCGCGGACCGTGGAATATTTCTTTTTGATGGACATAGAACGCTCCTTGGCGCATTGGCCGCGCTTTTTTTGATATACAGAATATATAATTCCTTGATTGCCCGTAATTTATCATCAAACCGCGCGGCTTACAAGATGGGGAGCAAATAAAAAAGAGCTGGGGATTTATACCGGAGTGCGAAAACATTAGCCTCCTCTGTCTGCGTCGTCGGCATATGTTTTCTGCATCCGGTATAATCCGCAACCCTTTTTTATAAGTAACTCAATCCACCGCAAACGTCCTGACTTCCATAGGCCCAAGCTCCGTTTCAAACCGCCTGCGCGAGCCCCCGTCCCCGGCTGCGACCTCTATGTCCGCCTTTATGCGCGCCGCGAACATGTTTATCGCGAACAGAAGCCGCCTGTCGCCGTCCGTCCGTATCACGCACCAGACATAGGGGTTGCCGCACCTGACCCGCGGGCCGTTCAGGCCGAGCTCAGCCATCAAATGCCTGAACATCGCCAGATGGGCGCGCTTCGTGAGCTTCCAGTCCATCCCGAGCCATACGGCCGCCCCGCCGCCGGGGAATTCCTTTTTCCAGGCCGCCGTCCGGCCGGAAACCGCGTCCCGCGCCAGGACTTTCCCGCCGTTTTCCCCGCCGAGCCAGACGCCCTCCGATTGCAGGTTGCAAAGCTCGCCGGCGTAGCAAAACTCTGTCCGCCCCGCGGCCTTTTCGCAGCCGCCTCCCAGGAAATCCCTCAGGACGGCGCAGGGCTCGCCGTTTTCGCCGAGCTCCGGGATGACCGGCAAAATCAGCAGTTTCCCGCCGTTTTCCACGAGTTTTACCAGGCCGCGCTGGACTCTCTCCGGCATGCGCCTCGACGCGCACACCACGAACGGCCTGTCGGTCCGGCCCGCAAAATCCGCCGAGAGGTCCACGGCTTCCGGCGTGTAGGACGCGCAGAACGACGTGAACAGCACGCCCTTTTTCAGCAGCTTCCACGCCCGGCTAAAGCCGAAATCGGTCTCTTTGAGAAGCTCCTTCTCGCGCTCGGGCAGCAGGTCGGGCTTTTCCCGCGGCTGTTCCCAATCCAGGGCCAGGTAATAGTCGCTCTCGTGCCACGCGGCCGCCAGCCAGGAGTTTTCGGCCAAAAACGCGCCGAATCCGCTAAGCGCGCCGTAAAGAGGGCGTATCTCGTTCTCCGGGCCTATGGGGGCGTTGTAGTCGTACAGGTCCCCGTCCCCGCCTATATGGGCGGGATTCCGCCCGCCGGTGAACACGTAGTAGTTGACGCCCTTCATGCCGTAGGCCAAGTGCGTCCGGTACCAGCAGGAGACGTCCTCCGGGGTGATCGGCGGCCAGTCGCACGGGCTTCCGGCCTGCATCTCGAAGGCCGCCGGGGGGTAACCCATCAGCCGGAGCTGCTCGTAGGCCAGAAAGGCGTCCGCGGCGAGCCGCGGGACGGGGTTTATCTGCTCGAAGTCCATGCCGAGGTTGTAATAGGTGTCCACCCCGAGCAAAAAGCCCTTGCCGAGCCTTTCGGCCGTTTCCCTGAAATAAGGGATCATCCCCGGGTTCCCGCCGTTGTGGATCAGGTCGCAGGCGATCCCGCGCTCTCTCATCCAGCCCGCCAGAATGCCGCAGTATTCCGCGACGGTCCCGAAGTAGAAATCCCTGTAAGGGGCGTTCGGACGCTTTTGGACGAATTCCGCCCAGCGCCCGGTTTCGCGCCCGTAGCCCATGGCCTCCGGGCTGTAGTCGAAGCTGCCGGCCCATTCGTGAATGCCGGTCAGCTCGTTGTCCAGCTGCGCGAAGGCCACCGCGCCGCCTTTGCTTACCATATGCCGGGCTATTACCGGCAGAACGGCGTCAAACCACGCCCTTGTCTTTTCCAGGAAGACGGGGTGCAGGTAGGAAACGGACATATGCGCGGCGATCGGGCTTCCGTCCTCCCTTTTCGCCAGGATTTCGGGGTATTTTTCAAACAGCCAGCCGGGAAGGCCGCAGTAGCGCATCTCCGAATACTGGTACGGGCCGGGCCGCACGATGACCGGAAGCCCCTTTTCCCGGCAGAGGGTCAGGAACCCGTCCAGATCGGTCTCCGGCGCGTCGGAGAAGCGGAAAACGCCTTCCTCCGGCTCGTGCAGGATCCACGGGACATAGGTCGCCGCGGCGTTCGCCCCAGCCGCCTTCAGCATGTCCAGCCGCCAGGCCCAGTCCTTTTTGGGGACGCGGAAATAGTGGAACTCGCCGGAGACGAGAAAACCGGGCTTCCCGTCGAAATAAAAGGATTTGTTGTCCCATGTGATTTTCCGCATATCAAACCTCCGCCTATCAAACCTCCGCCTATTCCCTATTCCACCGTGACCTTTACGCAAACCGGATACCCCGCCGCAAAGCCGCCGCTCTTCTTCAGCCCCGGCGCGATGACCGTCAGATGCTCCTTGCACCTGACCCACTCCATTTTCCCGTCAAAGCCCAGGATCCGCACGTTTTTGACGATCCCGTGGAACGCGCATTTCCACGGCTCGCTTCCGAGGGCCTTGATCCTTACGACCCCGTCCTCGGGCCAGGCCATCGCGAAAGCGTACACGCTCCCGTCTTTGTACGTGAACCGGAAATCCTCCGGCGTGTATCCCTTGCGCCGGGTATCCGTGAAATGCCCCTCCGGCGTCTCGGTCGGCCCCTCGCCGTATTTCTTCCAGTAGGTCGTCCCATAGACGCCCTCGCCGTTGATTTTTAGCCACTTGCCTATGGCGAGCAAGATGTTTTTATCCCCGTCCGGTATCATCCCGTCCGCCTTCGGGCCTATGTTCAGGAGCAAGGCCCCGTTCTTGCTGACAATGTCCACGAGGTCGCACACTATGTCCGCCGGCGCCTTGTAATCGTTGTTTTCGGTATAGCTCCATGAATTCCTGGCGACGGAGGTGTCGCACTGCCAGAAATCCGGCGACACCTGGGAAAGCTGGCCGCGCTCGATATCATTCACGGCCGTTCCGGGCGCGAAGGCGTCGTACTTGTAGTTGATCGCGACCTCCTCGCCCCACTCGCCGGCGCGGTTGTAGTAATAGGCCGCGAATTTCTTGAGGTACGGCTTCATCGGCTCGACCTGTATCCACCAGTCGAACCAGACGACCTTGGGCCTGTACTTGTCCGCGAGCTCGCAGGTGCGCGCCAGCCAGTCCTCCATGAAAAACGCGTCCGCCTCGACGTCAAGCTCGTTGTAGTCGCCGTTAAGGACCTGGACGGCGGGCCAGTAGAGCTCGCCGTATTGGGGGTCAGCCACGTCGCTGTCAAAGTCCCTGCCCCAGGCCATGAAAAAGTAGTGCTCCACGCGGTGGGACGACGCCGCGAACACCATGCCGCGCGCCTCCACGGCCTTTTTCAGCTCCCCGACCACGTCCCGCCCTGGGCCCATCTTCGCCGCGCAGAAGCCGGACAGATCGCTGTCGTACATCTGGAAGCCGTCGTGGTGCTCCGCCACGGGCATGACGAACCGCGCCCCGGCCTCGGCGAAAAGCCGCGCCCACTCGTCCGGGTCGAATTTCTCCGCTTTGAACATCGGGATGAAATCCTTGTAGCCGAAGTTCCTGTGCGGGCCGTATGTTTTGACGTGGTGCTCGAATTCGGGCGAGCCCTTTTTATACATCGTGTGCGGGTACCACTCGTTCCCGAAGGCAGGCACGCTGTACACGCCCCAGTGGATAAAGACGCCGAACTTGGCGTCCCGGTACCACCTGGGCACGCCGACCTTCGCCAGAGAGGCCCAGTCCGGCTTGAAACGGCCTTTGGAATTGACCTCGTCGATAAGGGCGAGGTAGGCCTTCACCTTGGATTTTTGATTTTCGGCCTGAACAGTCATGGTTGCGCTCCCTTTAGAGTTCCTTTTGTTGTGCGATTTGTATGTTCATGCATTTGTCGTGGGATTTTTTTGATTTAGCCGTCGCTTTTTAATCTTTTGTTTATGTTCTTGATCCTGTTTTTCCACAGGCGGTACTGGATACCCCATATTATTACAAAAATAATGACAAAGAAGCCGAAATACCAGAGAAATCCTGTGATTGACCGCTCCATCCAATGTGTGAAAAACGCGATAGGGAACATCACAACCGACAAAATCGCAAAACTTATGCCCGTTTGTTTTGCGATGCCCCATTTTTCATTCCGCCATATCATGGGAGCCACCGCATAGGACGCGCCCAAAACGCCGCTCATTGCCGCCTGAAAACAGACCGCTCCGATTTCGCTGCCAAACTCGGCTGTCAGCTCCGGCGAACAGGGGAAATACTTGCCGTCCCGGTTGATGAGCGATGCCGCGATCGTTATCGCGTAACCTATGAACACTCCCAGAGGAAAACCGTAGACGCCGCGAAGCACAGCCTGCCTTTTCATTCCCGTCACCTCATAAACCCAATACTTGCTTGATTTTGGGAACATAACGCCGGGAAACATAAGATTGGGTCTTGTTTTGAAACCGGACGCAGATTGTGCCCGAAAAGCCCAAATCAAAATCCCGCACCTTTTTCAGATTGATGATTTCCGAGTTGGATATGCGCACAAACTTCTGTGAGCGCAGACGTTCCTCGACCTCGTAGAGGCGCAGGCGCAATCTGTATTCGCCGTCTTCGGATATAGCGTATACCTTTTGGTCCGCGGCATAGATCCGCAGTATATTATCCGGGTCAAGAACAAATACGCTGTCGTCTTTGAACCCTGCCAAAACCGAAACGTCTTGTTCCGAAACCTTTCTGACAAACTCGTTTATTTCGTCAGTTATCCTGTTTGTTATGATTAACACCTTGGGTTCGGCACAATCCTCGTCTATCTTTATTTCTATCAGCATTATGTCACCTCCAATCCCGCTGTGCCACAGTTATAGAAGAAACAAAAACCGGTTTCCACTGTTTTTCCATAAGTGGTCTTTTTAGAGATATGGGTGGCATTCATCACACTTTTCATAGCAAGCTCCGCGGTTCTTTATGCGTTTATCCCTGTCCTACGCCTTTCCCTCTGCCCCGCAGACCGCGATGACCGCCTTCGCCGCCTCATAAACCCTCCGCCGCCCCTCTTTCAGGTAGACCTTCGGGTCGAAGGCGTCCGGGTGTTCCGCCAGCGCCGCCCTCACGCCGTCGGTGAACGCTATCCGAAGCTCCGTGGCGTAGTTGACCTTGCATATGCCGCGCCGGATGCATTCGCGCACGTCCGCGTCCGGCACCCCCGACGTCCCGTGCAGGACCAGCGGGTTGGATATCTTCCGGGCGACGGCGCTGATCCGCTCCATGTCCAGCGCGGGCTTCCCTTTGTACACGCCGTGGGACGTGCCTATGCCAATGGCCAGCGAGAAAACGCCGGTCTCCCGCGCGAACTCCGCCGCCTCGTCCGGGTCGGTGAGCGCCGGGCCGGACGATTCCGCGTCGTCCTCTTTGCCGCCGACCTTGCCCAGCTCGCCCTCCGCGGGCAGACCGACGGCCGCCGCCATTTCGGCGACGCCGCGCGTCAGGGCGACGTTGTCGGCGAAGGCCAGGCGCGACCCGTCGATCATTACCGACGTATACCCCGCCCTGACGGCCCGCACGGCCAGCGCGAAACTCTCCCCGTGGTCGAGGTGCAAAGCCGCGGGTATCGCGGCGTCCGAGGCGAGGGCCCCGGCGATCGCCGCGTAGAGCCCGGCGCCGCCGTACCTAAGCGTCGAGGAGGTGGTCTGCAAAATGACCGGCGCGCGCATCTCCTCCGCGGCCTGCATGACGGCCTGGGCCATCTCCATGTTCTCCGCGTTGAACGCCGGCGCCGCGTAGCCGCCCGCCTGGGCGCGTAAAATCATCTCTCTGGGTGATACTAAAGGCATTTCCCGCGCCTCCGCCCCTCCGACATCTTTTTCCCAGTCTCCAGCTTCCAGCTTCCAGTCTCTAGTTTCCAGTATCCAGCTTCCAGTCTCTAGTTTCCAGTCTCCAGTTTCCAGTATCTAGCAAACCACGCCCTTTTGCAGCATTATGTTGGCGTACAGGGCCTTCTCGCCCGTCGCGACGACGGCGTAGGCCTCCTTCGCCTCGGCGTAGAACTCGAAGCGGCCGATATGCCTGACCGCGTCCTTCCCGCGCCAGCCGGCCTTTTCCAGTATGCCGTAGTATTTCTCCCAGATAGGCGTCTCGACCGGGTCGCCCGGCACGACGGCCATAAGCGTCGCCGGCTTCTCCGCGTATGCGTCGAGCGGGAACAGCGTCAGCACGGCCTCCAGAAGCTCCGGAACGCCGTGGCCGTCGCAACGGACGACGGCGCCGCTTTTACCGACGCTCTCCGAGGGGAAATTCCCGTCGGCTATGACGATTTTGTCCCCGTGCCCCATCTCGCAGAGGATCTTCAACAGTTCCGGGGAGAGGATCGGGGGGATGTTTTTGAGCATGGCGCGATCTCCTTTGCGTAAAAAATAATCAGGGCTTTCGCGAAAGCCCTGATCCCAAGCGACTCAAAAGGGGCTCGAACCCTCGACCTCCGGCGTGACAGGCCGGCGCTCTAACCAACTGAGCTATTGAGCCAAAATAAAACGTCCGATTTCGGCACACATGCGCGGCAAACTTAATAAGCTGGAATACGAGCCACGCGTCCGCATGGTATACAGTATAAATTATTTGTCCGTGTCTGTCAACAGAATTTTCGGTGATTGACAAGTCCCGTATCAGGCGGTATAATGCCCCTTGAGAATAGAGGCGCGGTTTTCATGAGTATCTGCCCGACGCGGAAGGCGCGGTTGACGGCAGCAGAAATGGAACGCCGCCGAAGGCCGACGACGCCGATCCGCCGCCGGTCTGGGCGCGAGGGTGAAAAGCCCCGCGTCTGTCATCAAAACGGCTGTACCGGATGCTGAAAACATTTACCGACGTCAAGCCGATTCGACAAACGCTTCTGCGGCGAATCGGCAACGGATGAAGTTGATGTTTTCGCATTCCGGCTTATAGGCCATGACTTTGATGGAGCGCTAGTCTCGACGGGCAGGAGTTCGCACAGGAATTCCGCGTGTCGCCGGCGTTTTCATAAGCGCCGGTTTTTTGTTTTTCGGGAACTGCGAAAGCAGAACAGTTCCTTAATATGGGAACGGTCTTGACCGTTCCGGAAAGGGAGGGATCCGCATGGAAGTGTTCAGGGGCTCGGGCGTCGCGCTGGTCACGCCGTTCAGGGAAAACGGGAGCGTCAACTTCGACGTTCTGGAGAAGCTGATCGATTTTCAGATCGAAAACCACACCGACGCGATCATCATCTGCGGCACCACGGGGGAGGCCTCGACGCTGACGGATGAGGAGCAGATAGAAACGATAAGGTTCGCCGTCGTAAAGGCGGCCAAGCGCGTCCCCGTGGTGGCCGGCGCCGGCTCGAACGACACGGCCCACGGCAAGGTCCTTTGCAGGCACGCCATGCAGGCCGGCGCGGACGCGCTGCTGCTGGTCACGCCTTACTACAACAAGACCACGCAGAAGGGCCTGATCGAGCACTACGGGGCGCTCGCCGGCGCGGCTGACATCCCGGTGATACTCTACAACGTGCCGAGCCGCACGGGGATGAACATCGAGCCGAAGACGATGTACGAGCTCTCGAAGATCGAAAACGTCGTCGGCCTCAAGGAATCGACCCACGACATGGTGCACACGGCGCAAATCGCCGCGCTCTGCGGGGAGAGCATATCCATCTATTCCGGCGACGACGACTGCATAGTGCCGATTCTCTCTTTGGGCGGAAAGGGCGTCATCTCCGTGCTGGCCAATATCATGCCGCAAACCGTGCACGAAATGGCCGCCGCCTATCTGAACGGCGATCTGGCGCGGAGCCTGAAACTGCAGCTGGAGACGCTGGCGCTGACGAAGGCGCTGTTCAGCGAGGTCAACCCGATCCCGGTGAAGGCCGCTATGAACATGATGGGCAAAAACGTCGGCGGCTACCGCGCGCCGCTCACGTCCATGGAACCGGCGAACGAGGCGGCTCTGAGAAAGGAAATGCTGGCGGCGGGGCTGAAAGTGGTATAAACCATAGGAGAATGTCTATGTTACGAATGATTCTGGTAGGATACCTCGGGAGAATGGGAAAGACCATGCTGGAGACGGCCGCGTCCGACCCGGAGGTTCAAATCGCCGCGGGGATCGACCTCAGGGCGGGGGAGGACCGGGACGGCCGGCCGTTCCCCACCTATGGCCGCATTGAGGATTGCGCGGACCCGGCGGACTGCATCGTCGATTTCTCGTGGGCGGACGGGGTTCCCTGCGTCGTGGACTACGCGCTCGCGCGCAAAATGCCCCTCGTGGTCTGCACGACGGGGCTTTCGGAGGAATGCGAGGCCAAAATCCGCACGGCCTCGGAGAGCATCCCGGTTTTCCGCTCGGCGAACATGTCCCTCGGCGTCAGCCTCCTGAAAACCCTCGCGGTAAAGGCCGCGAAGACGCTCTACGGCTCCGGCTTCGACATCGAGATAGTAGAAAGGCACCACAACCAGAAGCTCGACGCGCCGAGCGGCACCGCCGTTTTACTGGAAAAGGCGGTAAACGAGGCCCTCGGCGGGGAAATGCGCCCGGTTTACGACAGGACGGGCGTCCGCGGGAAGCGCTCCCGCGACGAGATCGGGGTCCACGCCATACGCGGCGGCACGATCGTCGGCGACCACTCGGTCGTCTTCGCCGGACGGGACGAGGTGCTGGAGATTAGCCATTCCGCGCGGTCGAAGGAGATATTCGCGGTCGGCGCGCTCCGGGCCGCCGGGTTCACGGCCGGCAAGGCCAGCGGCCTGTTCGGCATGGACGACCTGATCGGGGAGATCACAGGTGGATGTTGACGTTTTTCTGCCAGCCGCGCCAAAGGGGTTTATAGCGGAGGGCATCGCGGAATACCGGAAACGGCTGTCCGGCTTCTGCGAACTGCGCCTGTTTTACGGAGACGGACCGAGCCGCTCCCCGGCCAGGGTGGGCGGCTCGCGCGTTAATATGCTGGTCGGCGGGCCGGATGCGGCGGATTTTACCTCCGAGGGCTTCGCCGCCTGGCTCCGGGCGCAAATGAACCGCTCCGCGAGCCGCTTCTCGTTTTGGGCGCCGCGAAGCGGCGAAAATCCCCGGATAGCCTGGGACGGGGCGATCCGGCTCACGTATATCGAAACGGACTGGGATCTGACCGCGCTGATTCTGGCGGAGCAGATTTACAGGGCGTTCATGATTTTGAACGGAAGCCCGTACCATAAATGACTTTTATCCCCGGACCGAATTGGCCCTCTCCCTCTTCATCCGAAGATACGCGTCCGACAGCACGTCCGAAACAGGCTGCCCGCTTCTGCGGATGGCGCGCCTCATCTTGAAAAGGCCGTCGGCGTCGCCCTTGGTCACGGTGTTGATCCCCTCCCAGCAGCTGAGGCTGGCGCGGAAGCCCAGGCCCTTCAAAACCTCCAGGGAGCCGTTTCCGATGACGCCGAGCGGATATACGAAAGTCGTCGGCGTAAAGCCGGTGACGTCTTTGATCTTGGCCTGGGTCTTCTCCAGGTCGGCCCGCAGCCGCGCCCGGTACGTATCGGCGGATTCGCTCTGCAGCTTGCCGCTGCCGTTGTAGCCGTGCATGTTGTAGCTGTGGTTCTGTATCTCTATGCGCCCGTCCTTCTGCATTTCCCTGACCTGCTCCCAGTCGAGGTGCGGCTTTGAGGCGCCGCCTTCCTTGGTGTAATCGTCCGTTATCTTGCCGATTATGGAGCAGACGGCCTTCATGTCGTACTTTTTGAGCAGCGGGAGCAGATAGTTGTAGTCGCCGGAGTTGCCGTCGTCAAAGGTCAGGACGATCGGCTTTTCCGGCAATTCTCCCTCCCCGTTCACATAGTCTATCAGATCCTGCATCAGAACCGTCTCATACCCGTTGTTCCTCAGGTATATCAGGTCGTTTTCCATCTCTTTGGGGCTTATGGCGTATTTGCCCAGCTGGCTTTGGTTTTTCGTGATGTTGTGGTACATGATGATAGGGACTTCCCTTTTTTCCCGCTGCGCCGCGGACACGTCCGAAGGCTCCAGGGCGTGTTCGCCGAAGGCGTAGGCCGTCAGCCCCGCGGACCCCGCCAGGAACCGAGCCGTTAAAAACGCCAGGAGCACAATGCCGCCGCTCAGTTTTATCAGGTTTAACAGCTTTTTCATATTCCGCTCCCATCCCGGTCAATAAATGTCTAAACCATATACAGCCTTACGCCGACTATCCCGGTCCTGTCGTCCTCCGTCCCGTTCTCGATGTAGCTGTCTATTCTGACGGGCCTCTCCAGGCTGTTCACGAACTTGAAGTCTATCCCGCCGTAGGACGTGGCCGCGTCCTTGCCCTTCGGAACGTAATCGACCGGCAGCGAGTGGCTGTGCCTCTCGATAACCTCAAGCCCCGCCTCTTCCACGGCGTTGTACAAGGTGCTGGACACCTGGCAGACGCCCCCGCCGTAGCCGTATTCCTTTTTCCCCTTGATGAATATCTGCGCCCGCCTGAAGCCGTTCGCCTTTGTCGTCGGCCCCAAAGTCTCGTTGTACGAAAACGTCTCCCCCGGCGGCACGACCGCTCCGTCCACGGCCTTCGCCGCCAGCGCGATGTTCGCGTTGCGCGCTTTCGCGCCGAGTCCGAACTTCGTCTCATACGAGCCTATCAGAACGCCGTTCCCCGGAACCGCCGGAAGAGCGAGCTCCGGCGCGGCGCTGAGCGCGTGCGTCGAAAGCGCCGCGCACCCCGGCGCGAGAATCGGCAAGATCAGAAACAGCAGGTACAGTTTGCCCGTTATTTTCGCCAGTTCGATTTTTTTCCGTCTGATTTTTTCCAATTTATGGTTTTTCATATCTTTATTGTTTTTCATTTCGATTCCCCCGGTTTTTATTATGAGGCCGAATCGGATTTGTATCCCTGTAAAAAACCGGAATAAAATAAGGACAACTTATAAGTGTATATACTTATCCCCAAAAATATTCCGAAAAATAAAAAAAATTTCTCGACAACAGTTGACACGGGATTACATTCTATGTATAATAACCGTGTTAACAATTACGTAATAAGTTCGTAATACATGTACCGCTTAGGGGGAACGCAGGTGAGGATCTTTATTCGAAGACGCGCTGCCGGATCCGGTAAGATTTTGGCGGCCGCCGCCGCCGCGGCCGTGTTCTCGGTCATGCTGGGCGTGACCGCTTTCGCCCAGGTCAAGACGGTGGGCATGGTCAACGACGACTACGTGAACGTCCGCGACGGCGCGAACACGGACTCCAACGTGGTTTTTCAGCTTTCGTCGGGCGATTCCGTCGCCATCATCGGCAAAGACGATACTTTCTATAATATTTCCTACGAGGGCGTTAACACTTTATTCATAAACGAAAAATATGTCGATATAAAGGCGGCGAACGGCCTTATCGCCGGCGACGTGGTCAACGTGAGGGATTCCGCCTCCGCCGACGGGGCCGTCATCGGCCAGGTGACCTCCGGCGAGCTCGTGACGGTCAGTTCCGTCTCCGGCGACTGGTTCGGGATCGATTACAACGGCTCCACGGGCTATATCAGGCAGGATTTTGTCACCGGCGGCATCATAGACAGCCTCAGAACGCCCGACCCGCCCCCGGAACCGCCGGCCCCGCCGGCTAAACCGGCGTCAGCCGGAAATTCCGCGGGAAACTCCGCCAAAAAGCCCGCGCCGGCGCAGGGCCAGGCCGCGTCGGATATGACCCCGGTCAGCGGCGACAAGTACGGGGTCGTCAACACCTCGGACGGGCTGAACCTCAGGGAATCCCCCTCCCAGAGCGCCCCGGTGCTCACCGCGCTCCCCAAAGGCGCGGCGGTGGACCTTATAGAGACGGGCAGCCAGTGGCACAAGGTCAAATACGACGGGGCGACCGGCTTTGTGTCGGCCAATTACCTGGACGTCAAAACCGGGACAAAGCCCGCGGAGCCGGCGGGCGGCGGCGGCTCTCTGGCCGATTCGATAATCAGCTACGGGAAGCAGTTTATAGGCACGCCGTATCTGTGGTCGGGCACCAACCTGAATAAGGGCGTCGACTGCTCCGGCTTCGTCTACTCCGTGTTCAGGCACTTCGGGATCAGCCTTGACCGAACCTCCGGCGCGATGGCCAACGACGGGCCGCGCGTGGACAAGGCGAACCTCCGGAAGGGCGACCTGGTGTTCTTTGACACCGACCAGAACGGCAGGGTGTCCCACGTCGGGATATACATCGGCGGCGGCCAGTTCATCCAATCGTCCAGCTCCAAGAGAACGTGGGGCGTGTGCATCTCCAGCCTCGACGAGGCGTATTACACAAGGGTGTATAAGACGGCCTGCAGGGTGCTGCCGTAAAACATAAGCAAGGAACATGAGAAAGGAACATAGGAGTGACCTCGGAAACTACCGTAAAGATTAGAAAGAAAGCAATAGCAAACGGTAAAACGAGACAAAAGCAGGAACGGCAAGGAGAAGAAAGAGGAAGAGA
>JGI20166J26741_11992251_pt1 | contig 19375 bp, 16 predicted proteins | sample TergutCu122P5_FD_26741 | JGI IMG/M metagenome (IMG submission 26741)
GACTCTATTGCCGCCGTCATCATCGCGTGGGACATTTCTGTTTCTGCCAATGTGAAACAGCCAAATGGTACTGATTCCCCCGCTAGTTCTTTCATATAGGTCGCCCACATTTGAAGTATGGCGTCTGAAAACCCCACTTCAAAAATACTGCCTGTGATAGTCGGGTTCATCGGCTTGCTCCCGACAACAATTCGACTCCATGCTTGCTCTTTACCCCAAGAAACCGTATATTGCAGAGCGTTAGGGTCGCTCGTTGAAAAGCGGGCTGACATCGCAGTCCCATAAATCTCAATAAAAACATTGTTTGTACTGCCCGGCGCCATTCGTTTCATTTCGTACATAATTGGAAATTCGAAGCCATTATATTCAGCATTGCACAGAAGTACGGCGTTATCCCAAGTATCGCAAGGCACATATTTGCCTGTATTGTCCGGGCGTTCTGTTACGATGTTGCTTAAATAAGCATATACGTTCTTTGGCTGCCAACCAAACCGGAATGGAACATGCTGTACATGTATGCCAAGATCACCCATGCAACCGTATTCTCCGTTTATCTCTTTTTTTCGTTTCCAATTGATTTGCTTATTTGGGTCTAAGTCACTGCTATGATACATACAGGATCGCACATCTATAATTCGTCCAAACTTTTCTTTCTTTATCCAATCAATTAAAATTTGATATGCAGGGTAAAAAGGGAATTCACTTGTACAACGTATAAAAACATTCGGATTGTTTTTCGCACATTCCAATATTGCTTTATTCTGTTCACGATCCATTCCAAAAGGCTTCTCCCCCATCATATGTTTCTGCGCACGAATCACCGCAGTGTAAACTTCCTGATGCATGACGTGAGGCACAGCAACATATACCGCTTCAATCTCATCACATTCCAATAATTCCTTATAATCTGAAAAACTATAACGTACACTTGGAACCCGGGAAATAAACCAATCACGTGCTGCATCGGACAAATCGCATACAGCAACAATTTCAGGGCGATCGATATCTTCACTCAAGTGAAGCCAACGCGAGCTAGCGCTTGCAAATTCCCGTCCCATCAATCCACATCCAATCACTCCAAATTTCACTGTCCGCACTTTTTTCTACCTCCTTGTAGGTTCATTTCGTCTGCCTACCCTGATGACCTTTTGCAATATACTAAACTTCTATCGGATAAGTACCATGTTTACTAACAGTTTCAAGCATACATATGAAATTCTCATAAGGTACAGCGCTGTGGATTGTATTGCTGGAAGAGAGAATATGCCCTCCTCCAGGGGATAAATCACGAATTACACGCATTGTATCCTGAATGACGTCCTCAATTGTTCCAAGATGGAGTACTTGCCCGCAGTCAACGTTCCCCATCAACAATACTTTTTCTCCATACACTTTTTTAATAAAGGCAGCGTCCATACCTGCACTCGGGTCGATAGACTGATAGCCATCGAATCCGGATTCTAACAGAAACTCATCCGCAAACAGCATGATATTTCCATCTGTATGACGCAGATATTTCATTCCATATTCATGACATTTTTCGCTAAGTTTATTAAATCGTGGCGCATAGAACTTCATGTACATTGCCGGCGATATCATCGGGCCTTCATTGCCAGCTAGATCTTCGCCATCAAAAATACAGTCAACCCCCATCGAAGCATATTTCTCTATGAACTTCAATCCTTTTCTGACACGGTAATCTAAATACCTTTCACATAACTCCGGCGCAAACGCTAATGCTTCTAAAAACAGCCCTCCAATTGCCCCCATACTCATCGGTGGGAAATCTATTTCTACGACTGCCATGAGAAATTTATCAGGTGCTTTATTGACAATATACTCAGCCTGTGACCAGTTGTAATCATTTAGATCAATCGGATCTAGATCCAACATATCAACATAACGCTCGAACTCTTTCAACCCACTTTGATGAAAATTGGAATCAAACACCCCGAAGTTATCAGATTTTCGATCATAGTGCTCGATGCTCCATATCCCTGATTCTTTATTGTCAAAACGCCATGTTGTCTCATCTAAGGCAATAGGAATGATTGGATTCTTCAGTGGCGGACGTTCTATCATCACCGTATCCAGATCCAGTTTTCGGTACAATTCCTCCACATCAATCGCTTCCTGAAGAAAAAACTCTTCCCCTCTCCCCTGCATCAGCATGCTGTTCATGATTTCGCATCGGATATACCCGCTCCACCCGGTATAAGCCGTCCTCCCTAAAACGATTGAGGCAACCGGCGAGTTGATATAGAGCTCGGATACTGGCACTCGATCCGCTTCTTTGTGGGAAAAAGCTGTTAATACGCGCTTTTTACTATTCATAATATACTTCCTCGATACTCTTCCAGGTTTTTAAACAAATTTTCGTACTGACGCATTTGATGACTATACTCTTCACGCTGATCAAGGTCTGGAGAAAAACTATCTTTGAAATGAACCATGCATGTTTTTGCTTGTTCGTAATCAGAGAATGCTTTAGTCCCGACGCCCGCAAGCATTGCCGCGCCCTGACATACCGCTTCGCTTGTTGTCAGCCTATTGATAGGCTTCTGTATAAGCGAAGCCCGTAACTGCACAGAAAAATCTGATCTTGAGCCATTACCGCTAATATTGCATGAATGTATCTGGGTTCCGATGGATTCTAAAGCGCTGATGTTCTGAGACAACTCACATGCAATTCCTTCGAAGACCGCTTGGTAAATCTCGAGTTTTGATACGCCAAGTGTTATTCCGGCGATCACGCCAGTTGCGCGCACATCCCAATGCGGATTGCATGCGCCGACAAGATGTGGTAAAAAACAAATGCCAGTTGGATGGATTACGGCCCCGAGTTTTGCTTCCAGCAATTCATACACGGAATGGCCTTCAGATTGAAGAACTTCCTTATCATACATTTGATCTACAACCCACCGAACCGCAAACCCTGCGGGAAAAAAAGCCATAATGCCATAGGTATTGGGAACCACATGGCAAAAATAATTCAGCATGAAGTTCTGGGCGGTTTTTTCGAAATGCATTTTTTCTTCCGCGCATACAATGCTTTCATAAGAGCCGGCGGAAATACTGGCGCCTGTGGTGATAACACCTGACCCCAATGCTCCACACGCCTGATCATGGCCGCCAACCACCACTTTAACTCCTTTTGAAATGCCCAGACACGCGCACGCTTCATCAGATAATGTACCAATCAGTGAACCCGCTTGAATCGGAGAAGGTAATTGGTTTTCACGAATACCAGCGGCATTCAGAATATCTGAGGCGTACTTTTTTTCACTTAAATCAAAACCGAACATTCGGCCTGCAAGTGAGTAATCCGTATATGGAACTAAACCTAAGCGAAAAAGGATAAAATCGCCCGCATTTAAAAATCTTGTTGTCTGGTCATAAATTCCTTTTTGCAAACCATACATGATTTTCATCAAACCAAACATCGGGTGAGGTGGCACTCCGGTGATTTTATATAATTGTTCAAAACCGAGTTCACGGATTAAAAAATCTGTCTGCGTTTTGGCTCGATTATCTGAATTCAAAATAATATTTCCAATACTTTCACCTTGAGGAGATAGCGCGGCAAATGATTCCCCATGCGAACTAATCGCCATAGCCTCTATCTTTTCTTTTGTTTGACAGGAAGCAGAAATCACGGCTTGAAAAAAAGCATCCATGAAAACTTCCGGGTCGACTTCGGCCCGGGAAAAGTCAATTGTTAAGGTCTGATAGTTTTTTAGACCACTTGAGATAACAATCCCATTTTCTTTAAAAATGACAGCCTTTATACCGGACGATCCCGCATCAACACCAAGTAATGCCATATTCGCTAATTCCCTGTCTCCTACCGCAGTATGCTTTCAACACTTAGAGTTATGCCATGTCAACCATGACTTTCATAGTATTGATTTCTTTTTTATCCAATTTATCAAGCATATCAGGAAGCCCTTCCAACGAGATATGATGTGAAATCAAGCCATCCGTACGAACGATACGATTCGTTATAAGTCCAATCATTTCACGATAGTCGCTTGGCGTGTACATTGTTGTACCGATCAAGCTTTGTTCATGCTGAATAAAATCCGGCAGGTTTGGAAGGTCATATTGATTCTGCAATACACCGATTACAACAATGCGGGCGCCTCTGGGCGCAATTCTTAGTATATTGTTTAATACATTTCCTTTTTCACCAACGCAATCGTAAAACAAACCGATATTCTCCAAATTGAATCCAAGCCTTTGAATCCCTTCCTCAAGCGATTCATTGCTTGAATTGATAGTCCCGTCCGCGCCAAGGCTTTCAGCCAACGCCAATCGGGCACTGTCAAGATCCGCCGCAATGACTTTTTGGGCGCCAAGCGCCTTACAAGCTTGAATGCAAAAATTTCCGATTGGGCCAGCGCCGATTACCAATGCTAAATCACATCCCTGTACCATGCCGCGCCTTGCCCCATGGTATGCAACACAGGCCGGCTCAAGTAATGCCGCATCCTCAATAGACATTTCATCAGGGATAGGTAAAGCCATTTTTTCTTCAATACAGAAATAATCGCAAAACGCCCCGTCTGCCTCCGCTCCGGTACATTTTAGCTCCGGACAAAAATTATAGATTTCATTTTTACAAGCATTGCAATGTCCGCATACAATGTGCGGTACAATTGCAACACGCTCCCCGACAGACAAACGTTTGATATTTTTTCCAACAGCAGTGATCGTTCCGGAAATTTCATGTCCCATAACCACAGGCATTTCAACATAAGGATGCAATCCGCGATAAATTGTCAGATCCGAGCCACAAAGTCCAACGCGTTCAACCCGTATCTGCACTTGATCCGCAGCAGGCTTGGGAATATCGCAGGATAAAAGTTCAAGTGTCTTAGGTTTTGTTAATACAAGTTTTCGCATTTTAAGCTCCCCTCACGCTTTTAATTTTCGTGAAAGTACAAAACATTTTCAGAGCGTTTGCGACTTTTGCGTCGTGTATTAATACGCCATGATGAACAACTCCTGTTTCAATCATCTTATCTTCCCAATCACCAATGTCGTTCACTTTTACCCAACCATAGCATCCGCGCGTCATGGGCTCGATGTCGATAATTTCACCAGTACCATAGAAAAGACAGTATTCGTTATTATATTCGGTCATACGCGCACACGTAACCGGACCATTTTTCAGTCTGAACTCGATTGCTCCGTGGCACGTTGGACCCCATAAGGAAAGCCTTTCATTTTGGGTCAGTAATGGCACCGCATCTTCGGCACAAAGTTGGCTTGCAGCATTTCCGCAGTGCCAGGCAAGCCACACATTATTCTCCGTTGGATGTAAATCGGTCCAATCAATAAAATCCGATACTGTCTTTCCTGCCGCACAGTTGTTCAAAATCAGCATCGTCACCGCGCCGAGCACATCTGCTTCACAAGCAGCAATAATCCCTTGGCTGTTCAATCTTGAAAAGGTTGAACATGCTGCTATATGATATTTTTTTTGAAGCCTTTCCCAACACGTTACGGCCATCGCATCCGCCTCAAAATCTTTTGCCATCTGTTTCAGCGCAAGTTCCAATCTGGCCTGATTAATAAGACTGTCAGGCATTTCATCGGTAATCTGTATGTTTTTTGAACGTATTTCTGCAACCAAATCTTTGACTTCAGGACTTTCCGAAGAAATTGCATCAATGTATTCGAACTCGTCATCCTGGTTTACGGGAATCAACATCTGTCCAAAATCACGCTGCATTTTTTCTTCACTGAAGTATTCGGATTCAAATCCAGTCGGGCGTGTCCCAATCTGTAAAATACGAGCGCCTTTGAACTTGCTAATAGCCGTACACGCTCGCACAAACGCATCTACGTTTTCAGAAAAAACCATATCTTCCGGATCGCAGGTTCTGATATGTTCAAAAATAAAGCCTCTTCTTCGTATCGCGGATGCGGTCATAAATTGTCCACACCAGGTGTCAGTCGCACGATTTCCTTGAGCGGTGTATGGCCCGCTTTTCGTTGCAAAATGCAGTATGGGCATATCTTTTCGAAGGCCTGAAAGAAGCTTTCCCACTGAAACTTCATGGCCAAAATTCATATTACCTATAATTACGCCTTGCACATCTTCTTGTTTAAACAGTGCTAAAACTTTTGTAGCTTCTTCCGGTGTACCGACACATCCATACGCTGTCAATTCATCTGATGGAACGATAATTTCCAATCCATCAATCTGGCTCATTGCATCTAAACAACGTTGGCGTGTTTTCCATGCCAGTCGTCCTGTTTCCTGATTCCCATCCCAAGACTCCCACGTTGATGGTACAAAACCTATTTTTGTTTTAAACATCTTTTCTTTCTTCTCCTTTAATAATCACAAATACTCATATATTATCAGTACTACAATATGCCATAAATAAATAATTCGGGAATTCATTGATTTAGCTATACATTTCTGAGTACTCCTCTATTATCCATTTGAACAAACTCAACTCGTCCAATCCTTGTACTTCATAATTCTTCTGAGGTGAAGCCGACAAGCCATAGTCTGCAACTCCCTTGCAATAAAGTGGGCATTGAATCCTGTGTTGCGAGAAAAACATGGAAATCATACTGCCTAAGCCGTTTGATCTATTGTGATCTTCATAAACCACTACCATGTTTGCTTCAGACGCTTTTTTTAGATTAAACACATCCAGCGAAAAAGGGCAGCTCACATTAAGAACACCCGCCGAAATCCCTTGCTTGCTGAGCAGAGCCGCAACATTCACCGCCCGAAAAACCATGTTCCCGGTTGTCACAATGCAGATGTCCTTGCCGTTGCGCACCCAATCAGCATGTCCATATGCAAACTGGTAATTCCTTCCGTATAGCAAATTGTCTTGTTCATCAAGGAGCGGTGGAATTTTGGATCGTCCCATTATGACAAATGTTGCCTCCGGATCCGACAAAGCCTCTCGCGTAAGTATATCTGCATGATTTGCGTCAGCCGCTACCATAACCTTGCAGTGTTTGAAATTGCTCAATAAAGAAAGGTAGTCGACTGATTGATGTGTTTTTCCGTCCTCGCCGACATCAAGCCCCGCATGTGTGCAAAAAACTTTCAGCCGCGTATGATTGATATCAGCCATTCGTTGTTGTGAATAGCATTCTGCAATCGCAAAGACAGAAAATCCTGCAAAAACTACAAGCCAGTCTTTTTTTGTCATAGCGGCAGCGGTTGTACATGCATTATGCTCCGCTATACCGCATTCAATCAAGCATTCCGGCCAGACATCTTTGAATTCATCCAATTTCAATCCTGTCTGTAAGTCGCAATCAAATACCACAATTTTATGATTTTTGTTTCTGGCTCCAACTTCGACAAGCGCTTTCCCAAAAGCGCTGCGCATATCCATTTGAACATTTGCCGGATATTCTATCCGAATTCCGCTATCAAACTCTAAGTATGGAGCGGACATCTTATCCATTTCTTCTGTTAAACGTAGCGATTTTATGCTATCGATTTCCTCGGGAGTTTGTTCCAGCAGACGAATCGTATCTTTTGTTTGAATTACTGTTGGGAGAGCACCATGATATCGAAAATCATTTTCAATAGATGGGATTCCTTTGCCCATTACGGTGTGGGCAATGACTGCCATTGGCCCGATAGAATCCTTGAGGGTCTCAAATAGCTCGTCGATATCATGTCCATCTGTTTCATTAACGCGCCATCCTGAAGCCTCATATTTTTCACGAAGAAACTGAGGCATGACATCTTGCACCTCCCCGGAAGATTGGAGTCCGTTTGCATCGATAACCGCGACAATATTCAACCTGTATTTGACTGCGAATTCTCGCGCCTCCTGCAGCTGTCCTTTTTGCTGTTCTCCATCTCCCATCACTACGAATACTCTACTATTGTCGCCGCTCATTTTTTTTGACAGAGCAAATCCACAACCTACAGAAAGGCCTTGCCCCAGTATGCCTCCACCCCAATTGATATAGGGCTGCATCTGGGCGAGATTCCCTTCATAATCACCGCCCCTCCTGAATTGTTCAACAACATCCTCTATATTGAAAGCGCCAAGATTGCCAAGAACGGCATAGACTGCAGCTGCTGTATGCCCATGGCTCACTACGATTTCTTCTTGAGCCGACTTGCAGGGCCACAAAACTGAAAAAATATCAATTGAAGACAAGCTGCCTCCGATGTGACCTGTTCCCGCTTCTTGTATCATTCGAAGGATGTCTTGTCTTGATTTTTTTGCCAAAGCAAGAATACTCTTACGCTTTTCATTTGTCAGACCTGAATCAAAGCTCATTTTGTCTCCCTTTTTCATCATGAAGGGATCTGACTTTTTTCTCAAAATCCGCGATTTCTCTCTTGGAACACAATATAGTGAAAATCATGTTTGTTGTTTTTGTTTCACACGATAAAAGGGTTTCAAGTCTATTCTCTTGTTTTGCTTGTATGCGCCCTATCGGCGGACATGTACATGGCTCTAAACCAACAACATATTCGCCTTCTTTTAACATTTTCCATAAATTAAAATAGGGCAAAGCTGCTTTATTGTAAGACAAGGCAAAACCAATACCAATGGAATCATTTACGATTCCAAAGTGTACAAATCCATCATGATCCGTATTAAGATCCAAAAGATAACACCTTTCAGAATACTCAGGGACAGGGCTTGCAAAAATATCATATCGTTCTTTTCCTGCCAGCACTCCGATTGGGTTGCTTTCACGAACAGACGCTATGAACCTGGTTGTTTCGTTTACAATTGGATACCCGATGTTTATATGGTAGAGCAGCATGATCTCATCTTGACATGGCGCATCGTTTCGAATCCTGTCGTTGATTTCAAGTTTTGCAGCTCCATATTCCGCTGATATTTCTCGTACCAAGGTTCTGCTTTCTGCGTGAAGACATCCTTCATGGCAGCTTCCGGAAATGACCATATGATACGCCCCATTTTCCCATCCTTCTTTCAGGCAAAGATGGTCCGCGGGAATATTTGATATCCGGCCGTGCAGCCCATGGCGTATAGTCCCAATTGTTTCGTGTTCCTCAATACAAGGAGGGCCAACATTCGATAATCCGCAGGTCGTTACCAATCCGCCGAAAAAACTTCTAATCCAATTCATTCCTTCATATTCATAATAAGGCGCGCCGACAATGCCTGTCTTCGATGAATAAGAAATCGGAATGTCGTTGTAGTATGCATACGCAATATCCATGCCACGGCCGGGAAGCACCGTAAAGTTAAAGCCGGCGCCTGTCCTGACGTCTATGGCTTCTACGTCGTCAGCCAACCCGCCAATAAATCTGTAATGCTTCAACCCCGCAAAATGCTGCATGCTTCCGGTGTATTTTGGGATTGCTTTTTCTGATAACAAAAGTTGTTTTTCCATATCGATTATTGTTGTATTTGTTCCAGTTTATTTCTTACTGCCTTGCGAACTGCCTTGACCGCACTATTCGCAGCCTCTTCCGTATTCCAATCTACCTTAACATATCCTCCTGTTTCCGTTGCCGCAAAATGGTCCAACACCCATGTTGCAAGCAACATCCCGTTCAGATTCGGCACTTTTTCAAATAGTTTTTCGAAATAGGTGTCATAGGTATCCGGTAAGCTGTCCTGAATCTGGAGGACTACACCCTTGGGCCTTTTTTCAGCCAGATTGGCAAAGACATCAAATTGTCCCATAGGTGAATTGTTAATCGCTTTCAAGTGCTCAATTTTCTTGAAATTTTCTGTTTGATGCGTCCCTTTCCCGCAATAATGCAGGCTGCCGCCACCAAACTCGCTGAAGATTTTGGAGTAGTACGGTACAACAAACTCCTCGTACAGCTCCGGGTTTATGGACACCAGATCGTCGTCACTGACCCAGACGCCAATTCCATCCGGACTCCAGACGCCCTGTAACCCATTGCTTGATACCAGCGGTTCCCCGATGTAATCCTTTTGGATTTTTACCCAATCGATAAACGCGTCTGTGATTGTCCCCATCAGGTAATGGATCAAGGTTGGCTCGTCATACATCCAAAGAAAGGCTTTATCATAACCGCAAAGTTGCATCAGGGTGCACAATGGGCTATTCAGATCTGTTGGACCAATGGGAATATTGGAATGCGTCCTCGCAAATTCAATGCAATCCAGCACCTTCGGCATCCATCCGTCTCGGTTTGGATCCGGCATTTTTATCTTTGCAGCTTCTTCTTTTGTATTAAAACATGGTCCTGCTACCGCCGGATCCCCCCCGTCATTCATCACCCGGATTTTGCACCCAAACGCAGAGGCCAGTACGCCAGTCCCATACCAAGGCATAAAGAATGGCACGTAATCGTCATCAATGTGTTTCAAATGCCATTGGCATCCGTTTGTTTGAAATGCCAACATTGCCTCCGGATTTTCAAAATAACCAGGCCGGTTGTCCGCTCCAAAAACAAAATAATTGGGAGTACTGATGATTACCGGAAACTCATTTTCAGTTTCGATTTTCCTGCACAAAAACGCATAGCGGATTTTCTCCTTGCGCCTGTCAATATCCTTATCATCGACTTCAATATCGTATCTCATCTTGTTATCTCCGTTCCGTACGTATGAAGCGTATCTAAAACCCCCGCGTCCTTAATCGGATTTGACGATACATCGAGTTTTTCCAAATTCGTAAGCCTTTCAAGCGGCGAGATATCTGTGATTTCATTGTATGCAAGGAATAGTTTTTTTAAGTTTGTCAATCCTCTTATCGGCTCAATATCGCCAATCATATTCATTGTCAGGCTCAATACTTCCAATTTTTTCATTTCCGAAATTGGTGAAATGTCAGATAGCATGCTTTCCTGCACAGAAAGTTGTGTCAAATCTTTTGCCGATTGCAAAGGGGACAAATCCATCACCATCGTGCCAACCAAGGCGACATCTTCCAATTGATTACACTTTCTAAGTGGGCTGATATCGCTAATAGGCGTACTGAACACCGAAAAACTCTTGAGGTTAGCGGCCTTATCTATTCCTTCCAGACTGCTGATACTTGCATTCATGATGCTAATACTCTGCAAAGATTTCAAATTCGATACTGGAGAAAAATCATTAATTGTAGCACCCAGAATGTTCAATTCTTCAATATTGGGCATATATTTAAGCTCAGATAAATCGATCGGCGCTTGATAAAACAGATTAAGCTTTTTAACTTTGGCGAGATCCTGCAGCGAGACCGACTCACCTTCTTGCATCCCAAGTTCTTCTCTTGCCGCTGCTTCCAATGCCTTGTCATGAAAACTATAAGGAAGCAAGGGTCGTATCACAAAAAACCCGCCTGCGCAGATACAGACAACAACCAAGATAAGGATCAGTCTTTTTCTCGTCATTCTAATGCGCTCTTTACAGCCTTACCTTTCTGGCGCGCCGCTGTACATCGGCAAAGACTGCCAGAAGGATAACAACACCCAAAACCGCCTGCTGCACAAAGGTGTTGATATTCAGCATAACCAACCCGTTGTTTATGACATTCATGATCACCATGCCAATCATCGTGCCGAATACCGATCCCGCACCACCAGTCAGGCTGATCCCACCAATCACGATTGCGGCTATAATATACAATTCCCACCCTTGCCCGATCGGCGGGTACCCTTGCTGGGTAAAAGCTGCCACAAGCATTCCCGAAAAAGATGCCAGCATCGCTGTGATAATGATCGCTATATATCGTATTCTATTGGTCTTGATGCCTGCCAGCATCGCCACCTGACGATTGCTTCCTGTCGCGTATAAATTCCTGCCGAATGCGGTTTTTTGCAGGATGATTGTAAAAACAATCCCCAGAATAATAAAAGCAATGAAAGAAAAGGATAGCCCAAAGCCACCGATTTTCAATTCAAGCGATCCAATATTATTTATAAAAAATGATGGCAACGGATAGATCGGGTATCCTTTTGTAACTACATTCACCAAACCGCGTATGGAATACAGCGTTGCGATCGTGGCGATAAAAGGCGGCAGTTTCAGGGTTACGATCAGGAATGCATTTACAAAACCGAATATCGAGCAGAATATCATGGTTATCACCATACACAGGATCACGCCAAGGGCTTCATAGGGAGTCTCTTGCATACCCAGGCAGTGCGTTGTCACCATGATATACGCCCCGAAGACAGCGCCGAAACCCGCTACGGAGCCAACAGAAATGTCTATGTCCCCGCAAAGTATTATCAATGTCTCGCCGATAGCCACTATGCCGTAAAACGCAAGCGTCTTCAGAACGGATGAAACATTTGAAGGGGACAAAAAACCCGGATTAAGCAATGCAAATGTCGCAATCATAACCAATAGTATCAGCAGTATCATGCCCTCGGACATTCCTGATATACGATTGAGGGCATTAATATTTGAATTGCCAACGATTCTTGATCTCATTTTGCTTTCCTTATCTCATGCCTAATGTTCGCCCAAAAGCCGTTTTCTTCGCTGATCGTCCAGAATGACCGAAAGAACGATAATGACCCCCAGAATGACCGATTGGTAATGCTGATTGACTTGAAACAAGATCATTACATTTGAAATCACAGCCATGATGAATGCTCCGATCATTGTGCCGATCATCGTCCCCGAGCCGCCAACCAGACTGATCCCACCAATTGCTGTCGCGGCAATCACGGTAAGCTCCCAGCCCTCGCCGTATTTCGGGCTCGAAACGCCTTCCCGTCCGGCGATCATGATGGCCGCCAACGCGATCAAACATCCGGATATAACATAAGCAAGCATTTTTATTTTATTCACATCAATTCCGGCAATCTGGGCAACGTGCTTGTTGTCACCAACGGCATAAAGCCTGCTGCCAAAAGGGGTCTTCTTTAAAACGAAATGGAAAATGATTATTAGGACAATAAAGAAGACAACCATCCAATTCAGATTGAAAAATTCCTGTTGTGCAAATTGGATAAATCCGCCCGTGACCGGTTCGAGGTCGGGTGATGACAGCATTATCTGATGACCGTTCGTAATAGCGGATGCAGAACCTTTGCAGACATACAGCATCGCAATAGAAGAAAGAAAAGCAGGGACTTTTTTGTATATGACAAAATAGCCGTTGATGGAAGACAATGTAACAGTCAGTGCTACTGTCACTATGAATGCCGGTAAAACAGACATATGCCAATTTACGATAGCGTTTCCAAAAAAAGTAATGCCCAGCGATGTGGCAGAACCCACGGATATGTCAATCTCTCCGCCTATAATGATCAGTGATTCGCCGATCGCAAGCAATCCCCAAGGGGCAAGCGCTTTTGCCATCGCGCCGATATTTTGCATATCCATGAAATTCGGGTTTTTAATCACAGCGGCAATGCATAGAATGATAAGCGGAATTAAAATCAACAATTCCTGTGTCGAAAATACTTTCTCTGCAATAGTTTTTAGCCGAATGCTTCCATCTTTTTGGACTACCAACAGTCGTTCCTCCGCATTATGCAAAACATTTTTCCATCAAAACTTCCTGTGAAGCTTCATTCTTTTCGAGTTCTCCGACAACTTTCCCCTGTGCCAAAATAACGAATCGATCGCACATAGCCATAATCTCCGGCAATTCGCTTGACACCATGACAACCCCCAGCCCGGATTCCGCCATCACATTGATAAGATGGTAAATCTCGTTTTTTGATCCCACATCTATGCCTTTTGTTGGTTCATCAAGAAGGCAGATTGCAGGGCTTGTATTCAGTGTTTTTGAAATCACGACCTTTTGCTGATTCCCACCGGACAAATTGACGACCATCGTGTAGTAATTCGGCGCCTTGATGCTGAGTTTTTGCATATATTCATCCGCTACCTTATCCCCTTTTCGGCGCGATAAAACAAACCCATCGCATATTTTCTTCAGATTTGTGATGATAATATTATCCCTTATATTGGCAAGTTTCAGCAATCCTTTGTCCTTTCGGTCCTCCGTCACAAGGCAGATCCCGCTTTGGATTGCGTCTTTTGTTGATTTAATGGAAACCTTCTTGCCTCGAATATAAATACAACCGGTTTTTAATTTGTTCATGCCAAATATCGTTTCCAATGTTTCCGTGCGTCCCGATCCCACCAATCCGACCAAGCCGAGCACTTCGCCCTCATTCAGGGTGAAACTAATATTTTCGATGAGGTTTCTCCCTTTTATCCTGCTGTGCTCGACCGTCATGTTTTCCACGCGCAGAAGTTCTTCGCCAATATTGGATTCGCGCACAGGGTAGATATTCGTTATTTCACGACCAACCATATCTTTAATGATTGTAAAGATATCGTATTTTTCCCGCTGGTATCCGGAGACCATCTCGCCGTCACGAAGGACCAACACACGATCGGTGAAATTGAGGATTTCGTCCAGTTTGTGCGTGACCAGAACAATACTTTTGTTTTTTTCTTTAAGACCGCGAATGATCTCGAATAAGTTATTTACGTCATCCATGGCAAGCGCTGTCGTTGGTTCGTCTAATACCAAGATTCTAGGTTCCCAAGACAACGCCCGGGCAATCATAAGAAGCTGCCGCTGCGCAATGCTCAGCGCCCGCGCCTTCATCGCCGGATCCAATTCGATCTTATACCCCTCCAGAAAAGATCTGGCCTTTTCATATATTGTGCGAAAAGAAAACGCTGTGCTTTCGGAATCATTCAGGTGACCCACAAAGATATTCTCGGCAATCGTGAGGTCTTCCATGATACTGATTTCCTGAGGGACATAGCCGATGCCTTTTTGGATTGCGTCTTGGGATGAATTGATTTCGATCTCATCGCCATCTATCAAAACTTTCCCTTCGTAAGATCCATGTTTATACACGCCGTTAATGATCTTCAGGAGCGTTGATTTCCCTGCACCGTTTTCACCAATCAAACCTACTATTTCACCGGAATCGGCAAAAAATGAAACACCCTTAAGGGCGCGGACGCCCGCAAAGTCTTTAACAATATTTTGTACTTCCAATACATGTTCCGGCATATGTCCTCACCTTAGAACGCTGATGCTGATACTTATCTCCCCGCATCCCGGCAGCTCGCCGGGATGCGGGGATGGAGGAAAAATGATTGTTAGTTCGAATTGATCGCTTTGAAGTCTGCTTCTGCTTGATCAATTAACGAATAATAATCAGCGACGTTATCTTTTGTGATCAGCGGGGCGTCCATAACATTGGCAAATTGGATCTCGCCGCCACGGAGCTTCTTGTCCAGAAGATCCGCGCACATCGCCCATTCCTGTACAAGCGGCTGCGCGACCAACCCATAAACTTCGCCGGATTTTACAAGATCAAGATTTGCACGGGCATAGTCCATGGAGATGATCGTAATGTCTTTGCCTGTGTTCTTCTTTGCGCCCGCCCAAGTGCTCGGGCCTGCGCCTGTTGTCGAGAATGCGGCTACCAGATCCGGATTTCCCTGAACGATCGCCGTCGCTCTCTGAATGGCAGTTGGCGTGTCAAATCCTTCCTCAATCGGATCCAGGACTTTCATATTCGGATAATCTTTCTTGATCTCAGCTGCGAATGCTGCCGCTGCCGCATTTTCGGTCGGATTGAATGAGCCAACAGTAATTGCAACCGTTCCCTTGCCTCCACATTTATCACCGATTGCCTTAGCGGCCGTTGTGCCATAATCTATGGCAGAACATGCGGCGAACGCAACCAGCCCCGGATAAGTCGCCTTGTCCGCGTCAGAGATATAGGTATGTCCGGTTACAACCACAATACCCTGATCAGCCATCTTCTTGATATATTGCGCGGTCGATTCATCCAGAATTTGTATAGCTATCCCCTGAACTTTAAACTGGGCGATACCTGCTTCAAGAAGCCCGTATGTTTTTTGGGCGTCCGCCTCATCCGGCGCAAATAGATGCTGATCGTATCCAAGTTTCTTCGCTTCCGACATAAATCCCGCGATCATAAGCTGTACAACCGGATGAACTTTCAACCAGATGCACATACCAATTGGATGATCCTTCGGACTGTAATTGCTGGCCGCTGCGGCACTGCCGCCGGACGCTGCAGCACTACTGCCGCCGGACGCAGGGCTTGATCCCGTGGCCGCCGGCGTCGAAGCGCCGGCACTTCCCGCAGGCGCATTATTGGTACCGCATCCGACAGAGAACGCCAGAATTACAACGACCGCCAATGCCAATACTACTATTCTTTTTTTCATTCCTTTCATTTTTTCTTCTCCTTTTTATAACCAAGAAATACCTATATCAAACAACATTTCATGTTGTAGATTTCTTTATTCTTTCCAATCAAGCTTCGTATAAAGGGTCTTCAATCTGCATATTAATTGATTCCTCGTATTTACCGATACTGCTTCCTAACACTAATTGAGGTATTATCATTTTCAGATCGTTGATGCTGCTGAAATTGCGCGAAATATATTCAAATGCAATATTAACCGCCTCAAGTCCCTGCCGGATTTGGTTTTGATAAATGACGCCGTTGATTGTTCCCTTCCTGAGCTCCTCGGCTACTTTTGTATAAATATCCGTAGCGATAACGCCAATAGAATTGGCCTTCCCATGCTTTTCCAGACACTCACAAACCGTAATTGAAGTTCCTGTCGTAATATATATACCGCCAAGATCTTTGTTGTCTATTAATAATTTTTCCGCAATTTCGCATGCCTGTTTTTCATCATCCTGAGTCTCAAAAGCGCCAATAAATCTTTCTGCTTGAGCAAAAGACTTAACAAACGCATCAACTTTTTCCTTATGTTCCTGCATTTCCATACTTCCAGTAAGAACAACGCAACGTTTCCCCTCAGGTAAAAGATACCTCATAAACTCTCCTGCAATACCCCCAGATAATCTGTTGTCTGCACTAACGCATGACAATCGTTCGCCGTTCTCAATATCTGTTCCTAATAGAATAACCGGGATTTTTGCCTCGTTCAGTTTTTTCAAGTTTAGTATATATGCTTTGTCAAAGGAGGGGCACATGATAACAATGTCTACTCTATCGCGTATAAAATCGTCCACTGCCTTTGATATTTCATCAATCATATGCAGCCCTGAAACATATTTAAAAACACCGTGAATATTATAATCTGACAGTTGCTTTAGCCTCTTTATAAGTCCGATTTCAAATAATCCGTAATGGTATTCGAATATGGAAGGAATTAAAACTCCGATAGTTGCAGGATTCCTCGCCATACTTTGTGCAAGGCGGTTTGCACGAAAATCCATCTTATTGGCTGCTTTTAAAACGCGTTCTTTGGTTTCTTTTTTAACCCCTTCTTTATTAGATAGTGAATTGCTTACAGTGCCTACTGAAAGGTTTAACTCCCGCGCAATATCTTTAATTGTCACCTTTTTAGCAGTCACTTATATCTCCTGATTTATCATCACAATAATATATCTGAAAATGTAATAGTTTTGTGTTAAAATATGAAACGTTTCATTTATTTATTTAAATTAATTTATCATAGTCTAATAAGATTGTCAACTATTTTGAAAATGTTTATATTTACTTTTATTGGTATAATATACCTATCGTCTTTCTCCGATCAAAAGAAAGGAGGTAATATCGATGTCTGCGTTTGTAGGTTTTATGGTTTCGTTCGCAGCAAGCTTGGTTGAAGCCCTAACCCGATTTGCGCAGCAAATCGTTGGTAGGTCTCATGCGAGGATTCCCAAAATCTTCGATTTTGTGGAATCTACCGCAAGAACCTTGTGAGCAAATGGCTAGAGCGATACCGAAAAGACGATTAGCCTAACGAAATACCCCGGTGCTCAGAACGCCGGGGTATTTCTGTAACTCGATTTGTCCACGTTTGTAAATTTCATACATAGTGTCCCACATCAGAAACCCGTTGTCAAGCGCTCTCCGGCCTTTTCCCACGGAAATTTCATGGTTTGTGACACACTCGTTACGCAATCGCATAGCCTCGGATCACATCCAACAATAGATCATCATTCATCAGGCATCGCAGCATATTCTTGCGGGTGCTTGGCTTTGTTTTCTGTGGTATCTGGGAAATGTATTGTTTCTGAAGCGCCAGCGCTAATTTTCGAAATACATTCATGCTCTTTTGCCCGTTCGCCGAGAGGATGCGGCAGTCGTCTTCGGAAAACACAACGTCCAGCATCCAGTGCATGCTTTCGATTTTCCAATGCTCCCGCACGATCCGCAGGATCTCCTCGCAGGAGGCGTCAAGGCTTGTGATGTAATAGCTCGTCTCCTCCATGGTTCTCCCTGCCACGACCGTCCGCCGCTGGACGGAGTATGCATTCCTAAGCCCCGGCCAATCGTCTTTGCACGCCAGCCAGGAAATGTCCGGCGCCTTCCTGCATACCCTCGTTTCGAGGCGGTCGCGGTTTTTCTCTGACGTGGACGCGGATTCAACGCAGGCGTGTTTGTCTTCCAGGCAATCCTCCATATACAACGCGATGTCGTCGTGAAGCAGCTTCTGGTTCTCTTTTAGCCCGATCACGTAGTCCCCGCCTTTCCCGATTATTTCGCCGACGGTGTCTTTCTGGCAATGGAGGGCGTCCATTGTCAACGTCTTCCCTTTGATATTGAGCATCCTGACCAATTCACGCACAATCGGTATCTCGTTTGTCTTTTCGTCTACCGCGAGCTGTCCCAAGCAAACCCCGTTCGCCGTAAGGTACGCCGTCACAATGTGAAGCTTCTCTTTCGCGCAGCCTGCCTTCTGCGTGCTGCGGACCGCCTTCCCGTCCAGCGCGATGACGTCGCCGTCGCCGCCTACCATCTCACGCATGATCCCCACTATGCACGTGGCCAGCATCCCCGCATCAACCACGCTCATGATCCGCGACAAGGTCGCCACCGACGGGACCATCTCGATCCCAAATGCTTCCTTTAAAAATGCCATCTTCTCCTCGCCATAGTCCACAACTCCCGTCAACTCGTCAATCCCGCTTAGCGCTGCGCACATAACCAGGATCAGAACGTCATTCAGTTTGTGCTTCACGTCGCATTGGCTTCTCCAGTCCTCTATGACCGTAAAGTATTTGTCAAATATTTCTCTTCGCATCGCCTTACCTCCTTAAGCAAGCATACCGCTTTCTTGCTCTTTGGTTGGCGTGGCGCTTCACTCGTAATCAGATTGTCTTATTCCATGAAATTTCCGTGGCTGTTAGGCGAGGCCCACCGTCAATTATGGAATCTGTGATATAATTTTCAGCGGTTTATTTTACAATAATTTTGACTGATAAATGCTCCTGTTGCGCGAACCGAAGCAGTGGAAGTTCGCTTGGAAGCTATGTCAGAGAAGCAGGAAACGGAAGGAAAATATGTTTAAAAATATCGAAGAAGCGAAGAAGTTTTGTGCGGAAAATGAGATCAAGATGGTTGATTTCATGATGATCGATCTGGAGGGACGCTGGCGGCATCTCACGATGCCGGTCGAGCGGTTCACGCAGAGCACGCTGGAAG
>JGI20166J26741_11993362_pt1 | contig 19355 bp, 16 predicted proteins | sample TergutCu122P5_FD_26741 | JGI IMG/M metagenome (IMG submission 26741)
GTTTCTCTCTCTATCGGCGTAAGAACTACCATGATCCGTTGAGTAGTCTATTTGTTGCGAATTTTTAAAATGTTTCACGGACTTATGAATAACCTGGTATATGATTTGTCTTTCACAAAGCCCATTCAGGACTACGAAATTAAGACCGCAGGAGTCTCGACACAAATAAAGTACCCAAAACAATATCCGCGCCCAATTTTTCGAACATTTTTATGACGAATTTTACAGTTCCTACATCCACAACAATCAACAGGCCATGAAGGTGTGTGACAGGCACGAATTTAAGGCGAATTTTAAACGTTTGGACTGAGAGCGAAAATTTGTTCTCATCAAATATACGATAGCTTTAAAACCGAAATATACCCCCCAGCACCTCAAAGCCGACAAGGACGTAGTGACGAAGAGAAATACTTGTGGCTGAAAGAATTGGAACCCCGTAGCCAGACAGATCAGTCAACCGTATGGGTACTAACGGCATAAAGCAACCCTACAGGGTAAAGAGCTATAACAGCCCGAGCTCCAACTGTATACTACAGACACAAGCAATCTAAAGTCATCACTAATTGTTAGCTTTGCATTTTAGAAGATCTAAATTCGATTTTCGGCCAGAGGTATTTGTGGTTTTCATCTTAAGGCAGTCTAATAACAGTACCTTAAAATAGGCTACGACCGCTTCCTTTCTCCTTCCTATTCGACGTTATAACTTATTTAGTTGTAAAAGCGCCGTTAAAAACTACTAAATGAACATACAATTTTCTTTCTCATAGTTAAGTGAAAATGTTATAATCCCAAAACTGAAATACACACCCGGCATCTTGTTCTCCACGCACGCGCTCTCAACATTTGGGTCACAGGAATGAGTCCCGGAAGGATTATGATACACTTTGTAACACAGACCACAGTATCAGCGCTAGAGCTTAAACTTCATGGCAGGGTTTTGCAGTGCGCCTGCCTGAGGTATTATTAATATGAACTTCGCCTTGAAGACAGGAATTACAGTAGAGCTTATTTAAACTGTCAATATATTGCTTCAGCGTCAAATCTGGCTTATTTGAATGTAACAAACAGGAACACACGGAGAAGAAAGTTCTCTACGAAAGCGCATCATTATTTATACTCGAATATTTCTGTTTCCCAAGCGATAACCTCCCGTCACTTTCTGATTAGACGCACGTGCGCGTTTCTCATACATCTACATCTCTCATCCCGTACTAAAACCAGAACTCTGCGTCAGATTTTGCAATATGGTCGTTTTTACACGGTGAAGAGCTGTTAGCGCAACACCCTCCCTCCCCTTCCCCCAACCAACCCCCAAGGAAAACGATGAAGCTGGAAAACCACTCCATTTCGGCTGTTTATGAGTGTCTATTTAGTACGTATATATTCATAGCTACTCCCTGTATCTCGAGAACGTCTCCTCCATCAGCGACCTAACTGTGACCTGGTAATAAGGAACTCCATTGAGCATGATTTTAATTATAATGAAACGAAATGAATCGAACACAAATTGAAAACACTAACAATTTATGCTCTTTGTATTAAGGTTCCTGGACTAAATGCACGGATGCGAAAATTGCAGTTGGTATGAATGTCACGAAGTAACCACGTTGCTATTAATAAAACTGACAGCACAGATGCGTACAAAAGTGAAACGTCTTTAATACTGTCACCACCGTTAAGACAAATCGACAGACGGCAAGCAGGACCTCAGTTGAACAGGAAAGTTTAGACAACATGTAACGAGGAAGCACTCACTGGACATGTGTGAATTTATATATGCATTTGCACTGTGAACTTTTTAATGGCAATTTTAAAGTTACAAAATTGATATACGCTTTCTTTAACACAGATGATAAACTCATTTAGAGAGAGAAGTCAAATACAAATGGACTGTATATTACGCAGCAGCTTATCCACCATGTTACCGCCACTATTCTCGCTCACTTGGGCAGGCGATTGACTTACCAACCACGTTATTAAGTAAACCAGTCAGAAAAAACGTAATTTTGTTTGCCTTATACGCCTGTCTCATATAAAGTGAGAAACCCCATCCTCTTTTTAAATAACTCCGGAGGTATATATGTATATACATACTGTTTCAGGAGGAATCTGCCGTACCTCTGAAGAACGTTCCTCGGGTTAATTTATACAGATGTAACCAAAACGAAGCAACCCAATTTGAACAGTTATGGAGACAATGCTGCGAATATAATGTGGTCTCCTTGCGGTTCCACATTCTGCACCTGTTTAGCGTGATACATTATCCGTACACTGTGCATGTCTGCCCTTCAGCCGATAGCCAAGGCACACGGCAGCACGTGTGCTGTGTAAAGTACCTGAAATCCTAAGGACAATGTTTATAAAACTACTGTGAGTGTTCTTACTAAATGAATGTCTGTATTTCACTCAGATGTTAATGAGATGTTAAGTAGTAGTGTTAACTTTACAGTAACCACAAATTCGACCAGGTTTCAATATGCATATGGTAATAAATTTATGCATAGAAGTTCCCATTCTTTAAAATTTCTCCCGCCATTATCTCTGTGACGGTTCAACTTCGGATATTTGGTTGTATGGATGTAATTTTCCCTGAAGAACTTTCTTCCCCCTGAAACACTACACTACACTACACTACACTACACACACACACACACACACACACACACACACACACACACACACACAAACAAACAAACACATAAGAGCAAAACTGGGAAGGTGTGCTCCAACATAGTACACATATTTTCAAATATAATACCAGATACAATCAAATATAACAGGTGCCTCTAATATTATATTAGATACCTCAACGACCGGGTCTGGAAACCGGGAAAGTGCAGTCAGTGTAGTGACTAGGCCATAGTCTAGACATCCGAGGAATAGTGATTCAATTTCCAGTAACAAGAAGAAATTTACCTCTTCTCCAAAGCATCCAGACGTTTTCTGGAGCCCATCCAGCCTCTTAATAAATGGGTAATGGAGGTTCTTTCCATGGGAGCAATGCGACCTGGAAGTCAACAATCTAGCGAGGAGGTTAACAATGGAACTGTACTTCCACTCCCCCATGTCCGTTATGGCGTGCCTACGGACAACTCTGCTGCTATTTGAATGCCCCTGATTTCACCAGTTTCAGATAGAGATCTGTATTATTAATACAAAAGTAATCATACCGCAGGTATAACACTATGAAGTCAGAAATTATTTCTTGTACGTCTTTAAATAGTTCTCAAGGTCAAATTATTAAAATAAATATTTTGCATTTTTATGAACCGTGTATTTTGGGGCACATACATAGCTTTTTGGGAAACTAAAAATACAACAGGAGCATCTTGTGAAATTCACGTAATACTGAACCGATAATGAATAAAATTAGATTTGGCAGCGACCTTTAATATGGACTCAAAGTTCCAATTATTATCTAAACCCACTAAGTAGTTCCCGAGATAATAGACGAGAAAGACTTCATTCCCTTCGTGCACTTCATGGAATCGACGTAGAAAACACCCACCCACAGTTCCAAGTCCTTTGCAACACAGCATTAGGGTAAGTGATATCTATGAGCAAACGCAACTGTGAGTTGGTCATGCCATCATCACAAAGATGTTATGTTAGTAATTGGGGCACACACCCTTTAATTGCTGGTTGCAAGCGTGTTCCACGAAGGGTCCAATACGTGGGTTTCAACAAGAACCCACTAACATACACAAGTAAAATCTATGGACATGAATCCAGTGGTATTTTACTGCCACTTAAATACACGAACAGTAGTAAAACATGGGGTAATTTTCATGACCCCCTCACACAACACAGCAAGAGTTCGTTAACACCCACAGTTACACGTAAACTGACGAGCATATCTCGGGGGAGCTGACCCCACTCTTTTTACATATGATACTGATACATCATCAGTGTCAACTTACAGCGTTGATTCAATGATTCATTCGGACTTAACACTGGTTTTATTACCATAAAATGCCTACTGAAGACGCCGGTTTGCAGCTTAATGCGAAACGTTAAAGTTTCCTATTGGACACTGGGAAGTACTTTACAATTTACTAGCTGGTTCTACTAGTTGGACAAGCAGAGGCGCCTTATTGGTTTTCACACTAATAATGTAAGAACAATTGTTTGGAATCATGTAAACAATAGCAATTACAGACGTCACGTGGAACAGACTCACCATTTGCCTGCATAAGGACGACTCCCACGGATATGACTACGTACAGGTAAAGTTACAAATGCACTTAATCAAGGACCGTCATGGAAGCATATGATGCAAGTGAACAGTTACCTTAATCCTCATAGCAATTCCCCGACGGGGAAAGAGCCCACATTAGCCACTGAATGGGCGGTTGGGTGGACACCAGAACCGGGCTGGACGTTCTAACCTTGCCGGGACTCGAAACCCGGATCTTCCAGCCCGTAGCCCAGTCATTGTACTGTCCACTTTGCTGATCCTTTTTCATAAGTTAAATTCTGATGGAACTCCACATGATCTATAAAAAGCCAGTTTTCCTTAGTACTGTAATTAAAAATAAGAGTAAACACGAAACGGGCACTGATGATAAGCCGCGAACTCCAACTCAGCACAAAAAATGGTCATCTGTTTCACAAGTAACAAACACGGACACGTGATACCGAAAGTCTAGTCTCCTTATGAAATAAATTACGTGGTACAAAGATCTATAAAACCTCCCCTAACTCGTCTGTCTGTGCTTGGGCAGAATTGACGCTGAGCTAGAGTTCCTCTTATTAATAGCTATGACTAGAGTATAACAATGCATATAGTTTCGTTATTTATTTCTGACTTATTTAACTACTGTGCCAGTATAGATAAGATTATACCGCCGGAGAATTAAAATGAGTTGAAAATCAGTTGGTAAAGGATGCCGAAGAAAGTGACCGTGGCCTGCTTTGAGATGCAGTCCCAATATTTGCGTACGGAACTCTAGACAACAACGAAATGGTTCAGGACAGCCGGTCTATGGGCCAAGAATTGGAGACAAGACCTGCCAAACATGAAGCAGGAGTGTAAGTTAAGCTAAAAAAGTTCGATGAGAAAATACGGATGTTTCAAATGCGATTTCACAAACAACACTGCCGTTGGTGTTAATCTGTTGCATACAAATCTTGCAAGGAGACGTATGTCTTCACATCAATCAAACTTCAACTATTTATGTAATACAAGTATGCAGGACATCTCTCTGAAGGAATGAAGGCGCCTTTACTTTTACAACCTCCAGTGCTTGCCCTTTGGTTGTTATGCCCTATCACCATTTATATGAGTATGACTTAATAATAAAATCGCCAACGAATGTAACACACGTAGCAGTTCTCACTCCCTTTCAAATGACTGTACTGTGCCAACTTGCTACGAGTTGGCTGTATGAACTATTATTTACCCCTACTTTGTCACGACCGTTTACTTATGCGACTTGCACCATTACGTCGCTTCCACATTGCAGATATATATTTTATTAAGAATTAACAAAAGCAAACGAATGCACACATCCGTCCCTAAGGGTGCAGATAACGTTCCTAAGGAACTGTCAACATACGTACACTGTCAGAAATTATTTCTGCCTTGCTTCAATAAATATTCGCCGCATCAGGAATAGTCCAAATTAACGTTGCACATATTTTACAGATATCTGTATTTAATGCCTTGAGCAACGTTTGTTTAATTATCAGTAATTCAGCAGGAATGATAATATATTGAGAGGTGATAGTATCGGTTATTGTGAGAAACAAAGTTCGTATGAACACGTGAACTAATTATGAAGGGTTGTCGAGATACAGCTCTTTAAATCAATAGCAGTAACGTGAATGATAATGAAAAAAGAAAAATTACTTACTGTCAATTTAATTTTAATTTTAATGTTTAAATGACAAATTTGTTACAGTTCACAATAAATGTTCGAAAATCTCATCGTCACTCTCAGGGCACTTTGCAACTCGTCTACGAATATCACATGTCGTTCGTCTGAGGTGACTTCCACGTTTCTGTGTGCGGTCAGTAGCATCCAAAATGCGCGCGACAAATTAGTCTCCTGTATTTACCTTTACTTTGATAACTTCGCTCTTCATCCAACGCCACAAACAAAAATGTTACGGAGTTAGGTTTGGAGACTCAAGTAACTCAGTCTCGGTAACTATTCAGAATTAGAAACATGTACATACAAAATGCTGTCTCGCTATGACCGATAGTGTCACCTCCCAAAACATGACCTTTCGTCCTGAATCAACCCGTATAATCGATAGACATCGGCTTAATTTATACCTCAGGTGAACAAGATTAGGATACAAGGCTGATAATACAAAATCGAAAATTTACTTACGGATCCTCCAATGACAAAATTACGCTTAAATATGTTCTATGTTTTGGATAAGAAAAATTCTGACAGATTTTATACCCCCATTCTACGTACATTTCATGTAGTGGCGGTGGTAGTGGTAGTGGTAGCGCAACTAATTAAAGTCACTTTCCATACGTAACTGCTGCAAGGCATCGAGAAACTCAACCACGCACATGCTCGGTAAGGGGAAAGTGGAATACAGTTTCATTAGTTTGGTCTATAAATTTCTTCCTTTACTCATCAAAACTTATTCTGAAAAGCATGAAAACAGCTTACAGTACACCGGCACCAACACGTAAATTGCGGCTCATATTGAATAACTACGTAATTACGTGTTCGGGTTTGCTCCCAGCCATTTTAGTGTCACATGCAGTATATGCGTGCATAGCATTAGCAGGCTACTGTCATCGTGTGAGTTTGTAACTAAACAAAGTGCTGTATAATCGTTTGCAATAAATTGCATTCCGGTCAGCTAGAACGCGTTAAATACGTACATTGCAACTTGCACATATGACAGGAAATATGAATATACGTACCTATATACACATACACACATACAAACATACATACATAAAACCGTACGTACGTACACACACTTTTACATTCATTAACGTCTAAAAGTTCGCCCTGTTCTTAATCACTGGACCCATGAAACGTTTAAGGGTATGCCTACAATTCTTATGCCATTCGACTACCTAACCACTGCAAAAATGATTTCCCTCACGGAATGCTGTCATTAGGTGTGTCATAAGCATGCAAGAGACATGTAATACTGACGGAAAATTATGATCATGTAAATCAGTCCTCTGCACCTGCATTACAAACAAAACAAAAATAGCTCTACACCCTTCTTCAAGTTCGAACTTCAGAGTAATACTTTATTCCCACGTAACAAGGTAGGGTGACAAGGACAGTGCTCGTGACAATTTCGGAACATTTTTAAACCTGTTTATTGGGGGCACGAAGAAAGAACTGACGCAGACTTCTGTTCTTTTCTCTTCGTTACACATATTTTGTTTCAAAGAAAAATCCTTCCTGGAAAGAACATGGCATACAAATAGCAAGAATAGAATGCACAGTTTGACAAGGTGTTCCTCAGTCACTCCATCGAGCCGGGTCTTTCTTAATAAATTTACAGTCAATTAAATAGTCAATAACTTCCCCGCCGTTTAGAGAACACCCAAACTGACTGCAGAATTCGCGATGGCCCGCCACTTCAACGCTTCGCGCGGCAGCTGAATCTAGTCCACAATCTCACGCCCTTTCTTAGCCCTCTAAAGCCCAATGGACACATCATACACCATCAGGCCCAACATTACAAAATTCTACGTTATATCTACAGACCTTAAGTTTTCAACATGGCCAGGCACACAATGCAAGTGACTGTTGATTCCACAAAGAAAACCGTTCTGTCGACCTTCTTGTGGCTGATGGCTATGAAGACATCTTCTTCAAGTGTACGATCTTACGTCAACACTTCCCTAGGACTGTATGCAGATCTACTCCATATGAGAGAGTTATATTTGTTCACTTTTCCACCGACACGAAGATCATCAAAGAAAATAAATTTCTCCAAGACGTGGTTACATTCATACAAATGTAAGGCTTCAGTTTACTTATTTCGATGAATGCCCGCAGAAATTGCAATTTGCAAGACTTGAAAGATAGTCTCTGTCGCAGGATTTTGCACACTGTCCGATTTTGAAATTCAAGCTCCTTACTTTCACGATGCGTGGACTTTCGCCGGCTGCGAAGAAAACTTCTCCAAACACGACCAAAAGTCAACGCTGACACTCGTGGCTTTACACCACCATTCCGTTCTTGAGCATACAAACAACCTCTCTCCTCAATTTATTCAATAACGCGCATTCCATTGGGCGTGTGTGGGGGGGGAGGGGGGGAGGGGTTCTTGCTTAATTTTGTGCAAAATATGTGCTGCACAAGTCACCAATTTCGTTTCATACAACCGAATCAAACACTGCGTCTTCTGCGCACCACTGCAACCCTCCATTTTGATTACTTGACTACCAAGTCGCCGCACAGTGGCTTGCATTAAAAATAGTGAAAACAAAAGAAACTTTTGGGTACGAAACACGTGTTCATACAGATTTCATAATGCACGCCTCATCGGACACTCTGAAAGAAAATTCAAATTTGTGTACCATGGTTTGGAATTATTTGTACGATCCTTGATGCCGCGTAAAAATGATGGACCTTCTCTATATACAGTCTCCTCCGACTTCATGTTTCGCTGAAAAGCATAAAACATCTCCATTCTATTTTGCGAAACAAGGAACGTTCTGCGATTGTAGCCTATCCTAAATAAACATGATATGATTGTATAAACTAGTTTCATTTTGGCAGAAAACAGAGTAACTCAAAAGACAGGAAATTTCTTAAACAGCAGAGTGACCTTGCAGAATGTTGGTGCACGGTGTTTGTCCGTTATTCAAAAAATCGCTTGAATACTACTGCAGTGTATGCCGCACCGATAGGGGGAGGAGGTAGAGGCTTGTGTTTCAGATTTTGTGTCCAACGTCAGTTATTTTGCGTATGTGGTTCGGCCTTTTTCGCAGCCCTGCATATTAAAATTAAGCAGTATTCTCATGGCGCTAACATTTCTTAGAGTACTTTAACGACAGACGCAGAAAGATAATTCGAAACGTTGGCAGCAAATTACCAATCTAAACGGAAGCATGCTCGTATTTAGTGTGTATGCTCTACCTGCACTCTCAGTTCGGTATTACGCGCAGGGATGGCGCCCAAATTTATTTTTGAATTAGGATTGGTTAGTTAATTGTAGAACAGATACAGCACCAAAAACATTGATATTAAAAGTCCGTAGGTGGCCGCATGGGCCCTATTATTTGCACGCCAAGCACTCAACTAAATCCCATTTCGATTACGATCACTCTCCAGCAATCACATAGTCAAACTGGTCCATTCTTTTCAGACCATTACTGTTTCACATCAAACATTACTATCCACACTTCAATATTCAATAAGCGTATGTTTAGTTTAAGCATGAATGTAGACTTACACACACGTTTGTGTACGCAACACCGACAGGGCTGAACATGTTGACAAAGCGCCAAGCCGCTTGCCTAACCGTCACGTCACATCAGCATCGACGTAATCACAAACGTACTTCAAGTCAACAGCACAGCGTCAAAATCAGAAGCTTAATTAGCACTAGTGCTGATCCCAGTGGCAGCGCGGTCTAAGGCGTGGGTCTGCGGCCGCTCACTTACTGGGATTGCGGGTTCGAATCCCGCCGCAACGCATGGATGCCTGTCTCCTTTGAGTGTCGTGTGTAGAAGCAGAGGTCTCTGCGACGGGCTGATCACTCATTGAGAGGAGTCCTACCGAATGTGGTGTGTGAGTGTGATCGTGAAACCTCGACAATGAGGAGGCCCTGTCCCAATAGGAGCTGTGTGTTTATACAATGTTCCCTTACCAAATAACATGCCTACGACAGATCGGAAATGTGGTTTTAAAAACTTCAAACTGCTGAAAGAGTATTAGCATAGCTAAGATGTTAACAAATATTATTTGGAGAATAATTTTCAGGGAGATATACTATTTCACAAGATACTGTGGAAACAACTTACTGCGCCACTTTACCTTGAACGTTTAAACCGCCGTGGTGACAAATTTGTACGTATATCTAAATTTGTACATGGAAAAGGTAATATTAAATATAAATCAAAAATTGAACAATTTATTTTTCCAGTTCTGGGCTGATTTCAAATAACACCAACTCTGACTAAGTTAAATCGTAGGGTACAAGTTCAAAGTTTCGCACTAGGATCAAATTTGCAATTAATACACAAAATATTAATAAAAAATACTTTTCAGGTATGTTCGTCACCCACCTTCACGCAAAATTTCATGTTCCCAGTTCAAAACTGCTGCACTGAATGACCTGCAAGCAGCAGGAAATCAATAAGCTACAAACTATCTGACCGATATCGGTAGGCAATTCTACCGCATGAAATTTCGCCGACCCAACGAGCCCATTAAGGCCGCGATATCGCAAGCCTGTTGTTAGGTGTTCTTAACTAAGAAAAAGACTTAAACGGTTTTCGTGGAGATCATGTCCGTCCGTTTGTCCGTGACCTAGTACCCGCGACTATAACAGTTCTTCACAGAATTAGTCAAGCAAGCGTCAGTTTGTTGAAAATCGGAGTCAGTTAGCAACTGCTTTCCATTCAGTTGCGTAAATTAATCATGAGACGTAATTTCGATTATTGTCGCCCGATTCCGCTGAATGCTACTTCACTTACGCGTGTAAACAGAATTTCGCCATTATTTTCTACATTTCAGACCAATTTCGGTGTAATACAGCGAAGGAGATGCCCATAAAACTTTTTCACCGATGTGAGCTTCGTGAAAATCGGAGGAGGGAGAGTTCTATTTTACACACTAATGGGCGTAAATAACCCTGTGTCAGTACCTGCCACACGCATTGTCTGATTTGAGCGGAATATAGGAGAATATGCATATAACGATGTTGAGTATTGTGAGTTTCATGAAAACCGATGCAGGAAAAGCTGTAATTTTATTGGGAGGGGGCATAGAAAATCACGATCACATGTGTACCGTGAAACCGCACGACGTAAAAAGAACACCTTTGTGCAGTCCGTGTGCGATGTCACAGAGCCTTGCTACATCTGTTGTCAACAGTCAGTCATGGATCAGTCACGGATTCCACACTCCGTCTGTTTAGTGGCTAAACTCAATTTCAACTCAATGGACAGATAAAATCTCAGACTAACAGGTTTACCATATCAATCCATGAAGTGTCACTATATTGTGCTAAGGTTGGCGTCCATTACTGCTACTGGGATAACAACAATATTCAGTACGTCACATATTAAAATTGACGAACAAAACTGTGACATGCAATGAAAAACGTATTTGTTAGGTGTCACACGTGCATGCGAGCCGAACAGACTCATTTCCGGCACCTTCTTTAATCTCGTGAGTAGAAACGTAATATTAACTAAAATGCTCTGCAACGAAACGCGTGGGCCCCTACTCATGGAGAAATGAAATTGCAGAAATCGCAGCGCTGCCTGCCGCCACGGTGTGTGAAGTAACCAGTGGCACGGAGCAGACATACCATCGACCCTGCATAGGCCACACCACATGCAACTATTTGTTCTTTGCTCCCGGAGAAACAGGCTGAATTCCCTTTAGTCAGGTAGCTCAAGTGTCTATAATTAGCCCTCAGCGTTCACATAAGTTTTCATTACAAAATGCAACAAAATTTACGAAGATTCTGTCCTCAAGTTTCTGCGGGTTGTTTAGCAGCGTCGTACCTAAAAATCTTCCGACGGTCAGGGGTATACAGCTGCATACCCTGAACACAGTAACCGAAATTTTTATCTAAACCGTTTCAAAGCTTCAGCAAACACAGCTGCTAAGCACAAAATGCCGAAGCAACGTGTTTATGAAATGCCGGTTGGGCCAAATTTTAGTGTTGCTGAGGGAAGATTCACATGATTATTATATTTCTGTAACACGGCGACCCATTTGAGTTGGTAGGGCAACACTCTTTTATTTTCAAAATGTCACAGATGATACTTCCCAGGTAGTATATTCCAAAGGTCTACTTCTTGCTGACTTCTTTGCACGGACACACCACTTACAGTTTTAAAATTTCCCCACCGTGCTGATAACACATCTGAAACTAATGTGCCTAAGGAAAAGCCAGTTTCTTAAACTGCATCAACACTCTTCCTGCTTTCCTTCGTTACCTCCTGAATGACTCTTATTACACATTATTATGTTATCCGCTACCACTGAACGGGTCCAGCCACCGCCCTCACTCAAGGGAATAACCTCCGTATTCTCTTCCATTTCCAAAGAAATTAGTCAGGGATGTCACAAAACAAAAAAAAACCTGGATTAGATTTTGTAGTTCTCAGACATGCTGTATATGTGAGACGTATTGAATACCGGCTGCTACGTGAGCGGTCACATCACAAAATACAGAGAATCGCTGTCTTAGGTAATGACGAAATTATTTCACGTCGATAAACATAGGTGACTGATAACAATTTTGAATATTTGAATTACTCTGAATAAATGTTCAGTTCGGACCTCACAGACAACACACTTTGCTTCAGTCATAAAGAAGAGTCGATGAATGATGTATAGGGAAATAGTGGCTGTTGTAAAATTCTCAGGGAACGCAATACACTGTCTGTACAAAGCGTGTAATTTTTATATTAAACCTGGGGGTACACATACTAACCACAAATCTGTGAGAGGTTAACAGCGAAAAACGAATAAGCAACAACAACCTGACAGTAGTTAGTGAAATACAATTAAATACAAAACAGTGCTCACATACGACTCTAATACTTTTCTATGAATTTTTCGTCATGAGTCTCTATGGACTGAATAAAAATATCAAAAAATTCATTAACGACGACAAACACTCCAAAGTATTGCATGAAGTCGTTGTTGAAACATATGTAATTTCAGCTAGTTTTCCGAACCAAAGGCACAAAATTTCACGTTGCTAAAATGCCTAATTAGACAATATTCATACACACAATCCTAGTTAAGTTCGTAACTTCAATGTTCGCAACGCAGCGGTCGGAAAGGCCGCTTTGTGTTTCACGTATGTCCAGGTCGAATCTTGGTCGGCTGAACGGTTATGTGGACTGTTTAATTCTGTTTTCCACAGCTCCTACTGTCATATGTACAGGTAATTCCAACCGGACAATACTATCTACCTGATGCGTACGTCGGAACTGAAAATTTACGAACAGCCAACTGCTTCTCACTGGAAGGTAATTACAAGCAAATAAAATTAAATAAAGTAAGAAATAGGCATATATGTGTATGACTGAACGTGTCTATTCATGTGATATAATGTGAATGTACTCGCAGTACTGAGGCGCGTTAGGAAATTATCACGGACGTTCGCAAATCACCCACAGGTTACGGTCATCATGTCACACAAAAGTTTGAACAGCACAGAGAGCTTATGACGTATTTCACTGCCCCTATGTTTATGGATATCAACATACATTAGCACGTCAATGCGAGATTCAGAAGTCAAATATGAAGAGTTGAATAAAAGTAAAATAATAACGGCAGCAATACGAACAAAGAACGAATAAATAATTGGGCACTCTCCTTTATCACTTCCAGAATAAAAGAAGTATCTGAACAAAAAAGGACTAGAAAGGAAAATCTTACACATTTACCAGTGCGCTGTTTTCCATTCGTTTAAAATACATGGTCCACTAACTGTTTGGCTAAATACGATTTTGATTTACTTACAGCGACTGTGATAGCTTATTATCGAATTCGATCCACAATTCAATTAGCTTTAATGCAGTCGAATAAAAAGAAACGTTTAAACGAGGCTGTGATTCTTTGCGTGAAACACAGGCCCCTTGTGAAGTTAACAGCTTCGTAAGAAGTCTTTGTTGTGTCAGGAATACCGACTTTTAAACCTAGCCTAAGTTGTGCCAATCGGAAACAAGACAGCCAGACTTTGGAAATCAACGCAAGCAGGCGGGAGATCAACAAAGAACGTTTGAGTGAGAGAGACAAAACGTAAAGATAGAAAGGGCAAGGCGAAGAAGTGAACGAGGTATTAAAGAAGAGCGAAAAAGACTTCTTGATGGCTTAGAGAAGACTGAAGAGCTACATCTATATACGTATTCTACACGAAGAGAAAATGGATTTTAAATGGAGTTCCATTTGTGTCTCGTAAACCACTACCATCCAAATATTAGTCATTGGTGCATTTAAGGCGGTATATAGCAAAACGAGGATGTCGTTTTCTGTCTGTATGAGTTTCCTATGTTGACTACAAAGGAAAAGAAGGAGAAAAACAAAACACATAACACAGGGAATTGTCAAACGTATTTATCTTGCATGATGCATTATTCCCGGCGGAACGATGGAAAAGAGAGAGTATTTCTGGGTGGTTCACATATATGCGAAAGAATATTAAAGTGTCAGACCGTAGCCACATCCTAGGCAGACTGCTGCTCTTGTTTTATCCTCAAACCACAGAATTTGCCACAAGTACATGTGCCAAGGATTTAACGTACTGTTATGTTAAGATAAAATACAACGGAACATAAACAGTACACTGAATTCACTGTACATTCAGCTTGAAATTCCGTTGCCTTACAGGAGAAAAGTCTACGAAGTAACAAAGGCCTGTACAGACGTAGGCCTAATGGGTAAACATGCGACTGTCTCATGTGAGGAGAAACCATCTGTCACAGAATTATCACAACTTACTTCCTTTTCGCAGAACGGCGTGATAACGTAGACGTACAGAACGGCGCGGTAAATCTGTGTACTACGTCAAGGCATACGCCATATGCAGTCTTTTTAATAATATAAAGTAAATTTAAAAACGAATTTTGTATCTTTCGCCAGATTAATAAAGTTTCACAGAAAAAATACGAACTCACCGGTAACTAGAAGGCAAATGTCGTATTCCGTGAGGTAGAACACAGACTTTACCACCGCGTTCTTTACTATCAAAATGTCATACGGTTTGACAATACACGCGTAAATGCAAATTCATTTACGTCCGTAAGAAAAGTACGGCCTTTCCTGTGCTGATATTCGCAAAACTCTTGAATCCTTAAAAGCATCAATCGTAGAGCGCTTATACCGAATTTCACTCAAATTGTACGAGAAATGTGGAAAGAACGGATCGAAAATCCAGTACACACGCAAGTAGTAAAGTAAGGCTTTCAGTAAACAGATTTGCATGAAACTCACAAATGCTCAACATAATTACGTGCAGAGCTTCAAAACAGATGCTCGCCAAAATCGGTCAATAAATATGGAAAGCTTGGGTAGAAGTTCCCTTACGTTCTTCCGGAAAGTATGACTGTTACTGGACCAATTTTCGCGAAATTCACCCTTCCTTCCCGGCATTTCGTAAGTTACTCCCGTACTGAATTTCACGTACATCTGACAAATGGTTTCTGTAATTCTGTCCGTCTTCTCAACCTTTGTTTTCCACAAAAGGAGAGGAATCCTTGACCACCTGAGCGACGGTTTCCCAAGGGCTATTCCGTAGAATTAGTTAACTACAGGTTAACGCAATTGGTAAAGATTTCACGAGGAACTAAGCTCTTGAAATAGCGAGACCGTGGCAATGTAAATGTTTAAAACGGTGGACAGCAACAGTGCGTAACAATCCGTACCGCAGCCTACCTCGGTATGACCAGCCTGGGCAGCAGTTGTGCCCTTCGGGCGGAATCGCTGATGAAGTGATGCTAACGAACACTAACGAATGGAAATCTAATATTTTCAAACCAGTAAAATGAAGAAAATATGATTATAGCCGGTATATACAATTATCAAGAGCACGAAAAATGAAACTCTATCCCATGTGGATACCAAATTAAACAATTCTATGTACTTTTCACCGCATACTTTCCCTATTTTCCAGTTGAAGATTTACGAATTACCTATTTTGCTTACGGCTAAAATCAGGACTTCTAGAGCACGCACGTGAAAAGCATTCTGAACCCCGATCTCTAATAAGACAAAACATGCGAGCTACACTTCGAGCGGTTAGTTGTCGGGTTCAGTCCCGGGGAAGTTGATGTGAAATCTGTGGTGAACAAAGTGGCAATGAAGCAGATTTCTTTGGGTATTTCGATTTTCTCCAGCCAATTATCATTCCACCATACACGTCCATTCATCTATCGCTCGGGGGATGGGCAATGAGCCCATCAAAGACCGCAGTTCCAGACAGTCATGGGAATATAAAGGAATGAGATGATGATGATAATTATGATGATGATGATGATGATAACAACAACAACAACAACAATAATAATAATAATAATAATAATAATAATAATAATATAGAATCCCCAGGCTTTGTCGATATTCTACTCCAATAAATTACGTCACAATTGTAACAATGTAACAGCAGCACTCCACGGTTCAACAAAGCCTACCACACGTCACGAATTTCATCCAGTTTTATCTACCCGCTATCTTCATAAACTGCCTCCTTAATATTATTCTTAATTTCAGATTAACTTGATAATTAAGTCTGTCCATCATTGAGAAATCCGAGTGGAACACGCCGCTTCGGAAACCCAACCTGTCTCCGTCTTCAGGTAACAATGTTGGGAAGCACCTCGTCAGTGGGGTCCATTAGACTGATTCATTTTCAATTTTAAACAGTCTTCTTCTTTTTGGAACTTATCACACAACCTTCTTCGTAAGAAAGTTGGCCCAGTTTGAATTTTTCGAAAATCCTCCTCGAGAACGCAATTACGGTCCCCAAACATCACGACCTACGACCTCCCTGTTTCTGCACCGTCAGGTGGGATGCTGTACATATACTGCGATGCCGTTTTGTTACGAAATTATTTCTGGCTTGGACATCATAATCGAACTCCTAAGTTTGTTCCTATAAGACCAACCTAATGCTGTAACGATTCAGGATACGTTTGAACTTGTCAGAAATGTCTGACATATAGGTGATGACACGGTGATTGGGATGAGTTTAATTCTACCGACCCAATTAGATAGGTACCTCCCCATCTTCTCATCTGAGAATAAAACAGTTCCAGTTGCCGAAATCGTGGATTCTGTTCTTAATTCTAGACGAGGGACAATGCCAAGAAAGCCAGCAATCCGATGTGCCATACAACAGCCTCATAACCCTTTGCAATCGAATTGTAGAGAACCATTTTATCCTCCCACGTCCTTCTCGGCCATACAACTGAACGATTCGCTAAATGGTTCCCCACCAAAATTCGGTATGCATTCATTGTATTCCCACCAGCCCAGCCCTCGGTAATGTCATAATCCATAATTCTAACAATGCGCTGTGTAATACATCATGTCCTTCACCCTTCTTACATCAAATATTTTACCAGATACTCCGATTTGACAAATTATCTTGCTAACCTCAACCAAACAACAGTGCGTCTACTCTTACACAGGAATGTAATGGATCTTATAAATTGATCAATTTAATTTAAGCTAATACTCTAAAACGGAGCTCATTCTGCCACATACTGATTCATCTTTGGTATCTGTGTTTAGTTACAGTTCGACTCTGTGTAACTGACAGGGTAATTAATACATTCCGTAACTGAGGAAGTATAGTTTAGCTGGTTTAATTACAAAAAGCGATGTTATGACAATCATGAAAGAGTGCAGAAAGTGCTGAAGCTTTTTGTAGTAAAGTTCCTGTGTTTAAGACAACAAGACGCAACTTGAATAGTTCTGTTTGTTACTCTCCAAATTACGGCCAGAAATAGATTTAACACGGCTCAAAATACTATTCAATGAAGTGCCTGAGGTACACGCAAAGAATCGGAGAAAAATGCACTACAGAAAATGTTTAACTGGAAATGGAAGAGATTGCAAGGTTCCTAATAACTAAAATATTAACGCCATCTGAGTTTTTGGGGAGCAGGGCTTGAGTATGGCGGCGCTAATTCCTCTTGCAGAACTGCATGCAATATTGCAGGAAATACCTGACTGAGCGACAAAAGTCCTGATTAGACATCTTCAAGAAAACATTCCTCGTTTTAAACGCTAATTTCTTTCCAAATGTCCACATTTAACTGTTTCATTTAATGCTTCCACATACGTTACAATTTGATAATTAAATAACACAACAGAGTACTTGCGAAGGCAATGAATAGTTGCTGAACGTACGAGCGAATATCTCCCCTTTTAAGGAATCTGAAGTTTGATTACTTTGTTCACAACAACTTGCCAGTGAACGCCGCCGTTTACTGAGCCAACTAACAAGCCTAGTCTCCAAGTGGTCTCTTTCCTTCACGTGTTTATACTGAAGATTTACAGGCACAACCTCTGAACTGATCGAACAAGTCATGCAAATCTCGATAATTTTTATTAAACTTATTTCAGGGTTCCTGACAGTGTTTATGTAGATGAAATAAACTTACAGCCAAGATTCGACTACGATGACAAGGAAGATGGTGATGATGACCACAGGAAACTCATCTGTTTTCATACGTGTCCAGAAATGTTAAATAAAAACAGGCGAAAGAATCTGGACTTGGAAGGAAGGTTTATAAAAATAACAGTACTAGAAAATTCGGGAGGAAAAGGGAATTACGGACAACAAACACGATATACATAGCATGAGATAAAATAGCAAAAATTATAAAACAGAAAATAAGAGACCGAGTACAAATAATATGATAAAATCAAGTGATTTATTTATGAGAGATAAATCTTACTGGCCTGTCGAAAATACAAGAAAATGACATCAACAATCAAATTCGGACCTGCGCCATTCTTCCTCAAAGTTGGGATGTTCGACCAGCTGCCACTTGTACAAGGCGGTGGAGACCAAAATGAAAATGTCGGTCTACGAACTGCTCCCTGCCACTTATATAAACATTTCAGATGGACACAGCTCTCATTGCTTCTTCTAGACACACACTGAGTTCATACGACAGAAAATCGAACTCGTGTTTCTACAGTACAGGTTGGAATTGTAAGATCACACGAAGCCACCGTTGAAACGTAATTCAGTGTGAAAATGCAGTACATTCACTGAAGACTACAGAAAATAAATGTGCATGTTGTATGTATTTCATCGCAATTCATGTTCAGCAAATTGATCGATTTTACGTGCCCTACGTAAGAGAAACATAACTTGATGTTAATCCACCAAGTTTTGAAATAAAATATGGGTGTGTCGACAGGCAAAAATTCTACTAAGGGTTTTTCTAAGCTTCGATTCTGACACAAAAGTAAACATGTATTTCTCATCGAGATTCATTCTATATTAAAAAAATAAAACATCATAGTACTGAATTATTACCAAACCCCCACTTTAAATATGACCCTTTATAAGGACCAGTGGCGGGCTCTTGTTAATACGGTAATCTACAAGAACAAGTTAAATGGTACATATGTATATCGTCACAAACACAACTATATTCCTTATAGTATGTTTACTATTACTAAGGTACAACTACATGTTTCGGC
>JGI20166J26741_11994473_pt1 | contig 19347 bp, 5 predicted proteins | sample TergutCu122P5_FD_26741 | JGI IMG/M metagenome (IMG submission 26741)
TATTAACCGTGCGCTCATACTCTTCGAGAAATCGCTTACGGTTAATAACTTTACGGGCCTGGGCTACGGGTACTAACAAACACAGGGTGTGACCAGTAACAAAAAAGCCTGCAAAGACTGTCTGAACAACAGTCTTTGCAGGCTTTGATTATTTTTCTTTCTATAGTACTGCCTACTACAATACTGCCTTCTACTGCACCGCGGCCATAAAGCGGTGGAGCAAAGCCGCCACTTCGGCTCTGGTGGTTGTGCCTTGGGGGTCAAACAAGTTGCCCGGTTTGCCGCCAATAATCCCCTGGGCCACCAAGGCCTTAACAGGATTCTTGGCGTAGTCGCTGATCTTATTGGCATCGGCAAATTGCTTATCGGTTACTGTATTGGGCGGCGTGCTGCCGCTGAACTGCTCGTAGCGGTACAGAATTGCCGCCATTTGCTCACGGGTTACTTGCCTATTGGGAGCAAACAAAGTGCTGCTGATACCCAAAACGATATTGTGCTGAGCCGCCCAATTTACTGCCTCAGTATAGTAAGCGCCGGCTGCTACGTCTTTGAACGGACTGCTGCCGCCGGCGGTTGGACTGCCTGCCGCCCGCCATAAGACAGTAACGAACATAGCCCGGGTTATCGGGCCGTTTGGCGCGAAAGCAGTATCCGAAACGCCTTTGAATAAATTGTTGCTAAAGACGTATTGCACATCGCCGTAGAACCAATCAGTTGACTGGACATCCCTAAAGGGGTTTTGCCACTGGTTGTCGGTTGGCTCCTTATCAGGTGGCCTAACTGGTGTGCTCTGGGTCCATTTAGCGTAAAGGGTGATGTTGCCAATGATTACTTTGGTAAAATCAAAGGCGGTAGTCAGCCCTTGATCAGTATACCAACCGGAGAAAGTATAGCCTTCTTTCACCGGGTCGGCCGGCTTAACCGCTTTAGCACCGTCAGCCACAGTCTGGCTGTTCACTGCGCTTCCGCCGTTGGTATTGAAAGACACAATGCGATTACTGCCGCCACCGCCGCCGCCTCCGCCACCGCCGGAACCGCCGCCGCCAACGGCGCTAAAGTTAGCGGTAACTGTGGTTGGGTTGCCGGGCATGGTAAAGGTTGTGGACGCGCTGTTGGCGTCTCCAAAATTGCCGCCGTTAGAGGTGGTCCAGTTGCTGAATTTATAACCGCTGTTGGCGAAGGCAGTGATATTGATAACCGTTCCAGCCTCATAATCGCCGCCTGTACCTGCCGTGACGCCGCCGGCGCCTGCCTGTAGAGTCAAAGCGTAAGTAGCCGGCGGGATATTTGTAACTGTTACCACGGCTGCGCCTGATTTGGCGTTGTCTACTGTGGAGGTAGCCTTGACGGTCAGAGATGTGGCTGTTTCCCCCGTCGCAACGTTCAGCAAGCCCGTAGCGGATATGGCTGTGCCGGAATCGTTATTGCCATACACGCTCCAGATCACGGACTGGTTTATGCTGCCTGGGCCGGTTCCCGTTACTGTGGCGGCGAATTGTTTGGTTGTGCCTTTTGGTACGGTTGAGGTTAGCGGGGTTACGGTTACTCCGGTCACTGCTGACGCCGGATTCACGGCGACGGTGAAATCCTGGGTGTAATCCGTTCCCACAGCCGTGCCGTTAACGATGGTCGCCCGGAGGTTCACGGTTCCGGCGGATACAGTATTAAGCGTATTCCCGCTGACCGTGGCGCCGGTGGTCCCCGCGTCAACAACGCTCCATACAATGGTCTGATTGGTCGCGTTGGCGGGAACTACTGTTCCTGTAAGAGTCAGCGACGTTCCCGCCGTGGCCGTTCCAGGTACGCCGGTGATGTTTGTCACACTGGTAACTGTTGCCGGCAATGCTTCGAAACTGGCCGTGACTGTTACGTCCTGCGCCGGCATGGTAAAGGTGGTGCTTGAGCTGGAGGCGTCGGCAAATACGCCGCCAGCGGAGGAAGTCCAGCCGTTAAAGCGGTAATTTGCCTCCGGCGATGCGACAATGTTAACTACCGCTCCCGCAACGTAGCTGCCGTTGGCGCCTGCCGCAACGCTGCCGCCGGCGCCCGCTGTTACAGCGAGCCCATAGGTGGTTTGCGCCATTGGAACGAGGTTCAAAATAAACGTCAGCAGCCCGTCGGGCAATGTGCCGTTGCCGGCGGTCAGGGTGACGGGATAGCTGTTCGCCGTCAGTCCCGGGGCGATGTCAAGGCGCCGGTTGGCGTCGTTCCAAGTGATGGCCGGATCGCCGCTGGTCTTGGCCACAGTGGGCGTCGGAGATCCCGTGACGGTATAAACACCGGTTGAAGTAGCCCCGTAGCCCTCCGTCAGGGTCAGGCTTGTAGGCCCGAAGATCGTCGGGGCAACAGTGTCGTTGGTCAGGGTTACCGCGGACGTGCCAAACAGGGCCGGGTTATAAACCGAGGTTGCCGTTACCGTCAATGCCGCGGCGCCCTCGCTGGGGGCTACGGTCAGTAATCCTGCGGACGAAATGCGCGTGTTCGCGTCATCGTTGCCGTATACGCTCCAGGTCACGGTTTGATCCTGGTCCGGAGCGCCAATGATGAAAGCGTTGAATTGCTGGTTTGATCCCCGCTGGATGGTGACGGTTGGGGGCAGTACGTACAGTTCGCTTGTAACCGGCCAGATAGCGCCGACCTGAATAGCCAGGCTCCTGGCAGCGCTGCCCGCTTGGTTGGCGGCCTTAACGGTGAAGTTAGAGGCGCCGGCTGTAACCGGCCGGCCCGAGATCACCCCGGCGGAGGAAAGAGAAAGCCCCTCCGGCAGGCTGCCGCTGCCGATTGTCCAGGTAATGGGCGCATCCCCTGTGGCTGTCAGGGTTTGGCTGTAGGTCATGCCTACGGTTCCGTCGGGCAGTGACGCTGTTGTGATGACCGGATACGCGATTCTGGCGTAAATAACCACCGTAAACTCTTTGGTATCGCTTAAGGCGCTGTTCACGTTGTCTGTGGCGGTTATGGCAAAGGTATAGGATCCAACGGCCGTTGGCCTCCCGGTGATTGACCCTGTGCTTTGATTGAGCTGCAGGCCCGCCGGCAGAGTGCCGCCGGTTACCGACCAGGTTACCGGTGCGGAAGCTTGCACTGTTAAGGTTTGGTCATAGTCTATTCCCACCGCTCCGTTAGGCAGGGCCGGGTTGCTGATCACCAGCTTGCCAATGGTGACAGCCGCCGTCTTGCTCAGGGGTTTGCCGCTGGTGTCCAGGCTGCCGGTTGTGGCAATGACGTTGATTACGCCGTTTACGCCGCCCGTGGAGACGAGGCCCGTTTCGTCGGGCGCGGCGACCAGAGTGGCCGTGCCGTCGGGGTTGGTGGTCAGCGTTGTGGCGGTTTTAGTTGCGCCGTACATTGTCCAGGTTACTCCGGCGTCCGGGCCGTAATTGAATGTGTTCACCACGTTAGCGGTGAAAGTGACGGTCCGCTGAGCGGCTGTGCCGTTATAAAGCAATCCCGCCCTTGCCGGGGTTACCTCAAGGGAGACGGCTTGGGTCTTCACCGGGATCACAATACTGCCCGTGGCGGTCTGGCCACTGCTGCTCGGGTTGGCCAGGATCAACTTAACCGTCAGGGTGTCGTTGGGCTCGCTGCTGTCAACGTTCAGGACTGCCGAATCGGCGCTTGCGCCGGCGCTAAAGGCTGACGCCGACGCCGGGGGCTGCGCTCCGTTGACTTGCCAATAAGGCGTCCAGCCCGCGTAGGCCGCCGGAAGGTTTGCCGAAACCGCTACAGTCGAACCCCGGAAAGCGACAGCCGGGTCCGCCGTGAGCTTGAGCGATCCCGCCGGTGTATTGCTGACGGTAAAAGCCGCCTGGACCATGGCGCCGTCGTTGAGCAGAACCGTCAGCGTGTAGGCTGCCGCCCGCGGCGTCAAGGGGTTAAGATATCTCTGGTACAAAAAGAAGCTGGTGTGTGTGCTCATCCAACCTACATCATCGGAGCCGCTGATCGGAACGCCGTCAACATAGAGCGATGCAATGTCCGAAGTCATGAAGTTATTGCAGTTGAAGCTGACCATACCGATCAAGGCGCCCAGCGTTTGGTCGTAGTTCTGCATCGCGGGCGTCAGAGACAGCGGCGTGGGCGGCGCCGGCGGATCCGGCTGCGTTGTGCCCGTGGGGAAGACTTGCAGCCTATTGACGCTGGTATCCCCGGCGCTGTACACCTGTGTCGTCTGATCCGAACAGGCGGTGGCGTTTGACCAAGTGCTGCCGCCGGTGCGGTAGGACATACCGGTATTGCCGAAAAACGGCTTATTCGAAAGAGTAGCGCCGCTCTGGGCCAGAACAACCGTTGTTATTCCTCCCCACCCGCGGCTTTGATACAATATGCTGCTGGTTGAGAAAAATGCTTCCCGGACATTGTCCAGATAGAGGCTCCCGCTGTATACCTGTACTGCTTCGTACATACTTATGCCGCCATCATTGCCGTTCACGCTTTTGATATGGACATAGGGCCCGGTCAGGCTGTCTGCCGTACTCGCGGCTTGGGAACCAATGGTCATGCTGTTGCAATATATTCCAGACAGATGGCTGCTGCCATCAAAGGATGATTCACCGTTCAGGATCACTTCGAAGCTGCCGCCTGTTATGCTGACGTCGGCGTTGAGAGCATACAGCCCGGCCATGACAGTGGTACCGAGGTCTGCCGCAGGTTTTTCGCAGTCGATAACCATCATCCCGCCCTCTTGGGTATACCCGCTGTTGGCATAGATGCCGGCTGTTATAGGACCGTTGTATCTAAAGTAATAGTTTACGGTTATGTGCACGGTCCCGTTCTTCATATCCACGGCCGGGGCCATAATACCGCCTTCATTTCTGGCGCCCCCAGTCAACGAGGTTATCTGTACTTTCAGCGTACCTGTCCCGTCCAGGGTCAGCGGCCCGGCGGAATTAACGGTGGACCAATTGGTATTGGTCAGGTTCACAGTGCCGTTAAAGCGCAGGGTCGTACCGTTCGGGTTATTGAGCTTAAGGGTGTCGCCGGCGCTTGACGCCGCCGTCAGATTTTGCAGGATCAGGTTGGCAACAGCGTCTCCGGCGATGATATTGAAATCCTGTCCGTTTGTCATCGCCCCCGAGACGGTAAGGCCGTCCCTGCTAAGATTCAGCGCCCGGTTCGCCCAGTCATACCGCCAGCCCGGGCCGCTGAACGCGCCGATGTCAACGCCGTCCACCGCCACGCCGAAATTGAAGGGTATGGTAATCTCCGTGTTGGCGCTTACCGTGAACGAGTATACGCCTGAACCGTCGGGAGTCAAGACAACGCCGTTGGCGTATACGCCGGTTGTCGGCAGACCGCCCGAATTGTTCACTTTGAAAGCAAAGACGCCTCCGGCGCTGATCGGGTTAACGACGCCGGGCTGGGGGATGATGTCGATCCCGTTGATCGCCTTTGCTACGGTTGGCCAGGAGACTGTGTAATAGCCCACCGCCGCAGCCAGCGGTTTGATCGTATGATTCGTCTGCACATTTGTGAAGGTGTAGGCGCCTGAAGCCGGGAAGTTCTGACTGTCGACCGCCCAATAGCCCACCGTACTGCTTGCGGGCTGGCCGGTCAGGTTCACGGAGAGGGTATCTCCCTGATGGACGGTGTAAGCAGTCTGGTCAGGCGCGACAACGTAATCCCCGCCGTTAAGGGAGACACTGTACAGCGCGCCGGTCAGGCCGGCAGGTATCGCGCCAAAGGAGACGGTATATTGAGGTTTTTCGGCCACCGTCGGGGTTAGCTTAAGGTTCCCGCTGATCGCCGGGACTGCGTACTGCCCGGTGGTCGAGGTCGTGGTCGTTATGGCGCCGTCCTGGTTAACGATCCAACCGGTGAAATTATAGCTGGCCGGGTATTGGACGACAACGGCCAGGCTTTGACCGCCCTTCATCTGATAGCTGGCTTGGGTCATGATCCCGGTAGGGGTGAAGACCATTCCGGCCGCGCCGTTTAGGCTGTAGCTGATTGAAGAACCGGCGGGAAGCTGGGAGCCGTCCAAAACCAGATTATAGTTGTTCTGCACGGTGCTCATATAGACGGTGCAGTCCTGTTTCAGGGTGAAAGTGACGCTCTGCCCGCCAGGGGCCGTTACCGCGCTGGGGTGATTAGTGACTATCCAGCGGCTTGAGCTGTCCGCGCTGTAACCAGGCATGGGCTGCACGGTGACGACCGTGTCTCCCGTTACCGCGTCCCCGGACTTAACCTGGATCGGGACGGGGGTCGAAAGACTGCTGCCGTCCGGGCTGCCCAGGTAGAAGGCGTACAGGTTCGGGTCGGAGAGGGTCACGGTGTAAGCGTCCCGGGCGAAAGCCGCATAGACCGAGATACTGCTGCCGGGCATGGTGAGGGTCAGTTTGCTGCCGCCCTGGCCGTCGTCCGCGCCGGTCGGGTAGGTCGTTCCGCCGCCCGCTACGGTGTAGCGCCACTCTGCGAAATGGTAGCCCGCTGCGGGAATAGCCGTGAAGGAAAGCGGTACGGAAGACTTGACGATAGTTCCGCTGGTCAGCCCGTTTAGGCAGGAGATGGTCCCGCTCCCGTCCGGACCGGCTGTGCCGTAACTCAGGGTATTGCTGTTCAGGGTAAACTGGACTTGGATCTTTACGTCCTGGTCCAGCATGCTGTAGGAGATGACGTTGTTAGTATTCCCCTGGGCGACGCCGTTAATGTACCAGTCGGCGATGCGGTAGCCCGGATCGGCTAAAGCAGCCAAAGTGATCCTGGTTCCGGCGCTAACCTGGGTAACGGAGGTATTGTCGTCGCTGACGGTAGAAACGCCGGGCGAAGCCATGCTCAGTTTGCCGGTATAGAGGCCCTCGAAAGGCAGTATGCCGATGGTCACGTTGCTGGCCGGCCCGGTGGCGCTGTAGCTGCCGTTGAGCAAAGTTAGATTGTAGTTAGTCGTGACCGGGCTTGAAAAAACCGCGGTAACCGTGTAATAGCCCGGGTTAGCCGAGACATAGGCCGCTGTCTGCTGCCTGCCGAGAGTATCAAAGTAGCTGTAGGCGACGCTGGCCTGCAGCTCGGCAAGATCGTCCAGCTGATTGTCAACCGTGCTCCCCACCAGAGAGATAGACGGCGCCGGCGGCTGTCCTTTTGGTCCGCTGGCGCTGCTGACCTGGAGGGTGACAGGACGCGGCAAAGCGTTGACTTTAGCGGTGACATAATCGGATCCGCCGGTGTTAATTTTTAAGGTAAAGGTTCCCGCCGCCGCCGCGTAAAAGGAGTTCCCTGTCGTCCCCACAGCGCGCAGCTTATAGGCTTGGTTGGCAGTCTGATCCGCGCCGCCGGCGTCGGTCAGCGTCACTGTGTAGGCCCCGGCATTTGCCGGCGTCGCTATGGACTGGCCGTTCCCGCCGCTAATCTGATACAGCGTGAAGGGAATGGTGTCGCCGTAGTAAGCGCTGGTCTGCATATCAATGTAATAGCCGCTGGAAACGCCTGTGGAAAAATAGATATCTTTGGCGTCGGCCGACTTGAACACCCGGTCCCCCATATAGCTGGCGGAAATCTTGTATATACCCCGGGGCAGGTTATTCGCAGGGCCCGCCGCCGTGCCCTCGGCGTTCAGGGTGAGGCCGTAGGTATAGATGTTCCCATTGGTGTTGGTTAGCGTGAAAACCACGCTCCCTGACGGGACGGAGCCGGAATCTGTGTAGGGATTGCTCACCGTCAGGGATAGAGCCATCCCGCCGACACTGCCTGAGGCCTGGATGGCGCCCATAGATACGTCGCGCTTGGAGTAGCTCACGTTGACCGTGTCGCTGAAAGCGCTGATGGCCACGCCGTTATTGGCTTTGGTGATCACGTTTACCCGGCAGCGGTACTGCCCCCCGTCGCCGGCGCCGGCGTTGGAAAAGGTCATGGCCGCAGCGGTGAACCGGGACTGATCCGTCCATAAGCCGCCGATGAGCTTCTGCCACTGATAGACGGCCTGGTTATTCTGATAGTCGGTGATGTTGTTCACCGTCAGGGTGACCGTGGCGTCTTTATCAGGGTAGATGAGCAAATTGTTTGTGGATAGAGACAGGTCCGGGTAGCCGGCCGAAGGCTTCGTCCTGGCCGTGAGGGGCGGGCTCAGGGCGGACAAAGGCGGTACCTGGCTGCGTTCCACCTGGATTTTGTAAGTTACCTGGGTGTCAGGCCCCAGGCCCGTGTCCGGAAAGGCGTAAGTTTTATAGGGGTTGCCGTTGGCGTCGAACTTGAGGGTGTAATCGCTTGCCGGCACGCGCGCGATCAGGGTGTCCCCGCCCCCTTCCGGGTAGTTATTGGTTTTGTAAATGTTGAAAAATAGCGCGCTGCCAGGGTATGACCAGGTTAGCATGATCTGGCTGTCCGTGGACTGTTCGTAGTTCTGGGCAAAGTCCTTGGGCAAGACCGGCGGAGCGGTTACGTCCGTAACCAGGTAGGTGATCACCGGAATGGTCTGGGTGCTGCCGCCCACAGTGGCCTGGTAAGCATAAGCCACCGTTTTCCAAGAGAACGCGTAGCCCGCGTTTTGCACGGAATAGGGCAGGTTGCTGACGCTGCCCGAGTAGCTCGCGCCTTCCAAATTGGTGTTGGCCCAGCCTCCGGAGAGGTTGATGCTGGTCTGGAGGCCACCCCCGTTTCCGGCGACTTCAAGACCGGCCTTAAAGCTGAACAGCGCGCCCAGTGAATAGGAACTGGAGTTCTCCTTGGTAAAGGTATAGTTCTCGGAGATGGCGCCGTTGCCGTAGCTGGTCCTGTTCCAGGTTTTGCTGTCCACGTCGGTGGTGATAAGGTTCTTCATACCACCCGTACCGGCCGGATAAGAGGACGGGTCGCCGTCGATGTTGGTGATGGCCTTCCCGGCGAGCTCCGGCAGGAGGGTCGGATAATCCTTTTGGATCGGGATGTAAGTGCTCATGCTCAGAACCTGCATCGCCGGCTTGTAGGCTCTTTGGACCGACACTGTGGAAGAGGTGTAGCCTCCGTTCCCGTCGGGGATTTCCAGGTCGTAATCATAGAACTCCGTGGGGATGGAATAAAACACCACCGAGTCCTCCCCGGCCGTGGTGGAGAAGGTAATGTCGTACTCCTGGCTGGTGGTGGTTGCCTTCATATAATTCAAAGTAAAGGCCAGGTCCTCCTCCAGCTTGATTTGGACAATACCAAGAAAATCGGGGCTGATCGACTGGACAAGGTATCCGCCGAACTGGAAGCTGGCGGTAAATGTATCCGAGTGGGAGCCGCCGGAGATCTTGGTGTAAGACGTTGAGCCGGGACTGTATGAGGAGTCAATAGCGGTCACGTCGGAGAAATACGGCGCGCTGGCCAGCACCGCGTATACAGCGGGGTCGGAGTATTTCAGATAGTGATTCCCCGTGTAATGCATCAGCACTGTGTCGTTGTCCGTGTCCGGCATACAGGTGGTCAGGCTTTGGTTTAAAGTACCATTGGTGCCGCCGGGCATAGCTTGCACAAAGGTATATTGGATAGTATTGGTCTTCAGCGTGAAACCGTTGACGGTGGTTTGGTTCCCAGCCGCGTCCGTGCCCTGGGTCTGGGTTCCGTCGGGGGCGCCGTATAGTGTACGAATTCCGGCCGCCATGCCGCGGTCGGAAAAATAATTATACAAGACGCCGCCGAAATTGGCCATGGTATTTGGAATGCCGGAAAATGCACCGTTGTTTATCGCGGCTTCATTCACACTGGTCATCAGGAGCTGGGACGAGTCGCCGGTCACGTCGCCGGAAACCGCGCCATGTTCATAGTAGAATGGGTTGTTATGACTGATGCTGGACAGCGGCAGCTGGGACCAGGCCGACCAGTCCCTGACGTTGTTCGAGTTGCTGTGGTTCTGATTCAGATTATAAGCGAGCTGCGCCTTTCCGCCGGTATAGGAGAAGAGCAGGCTGTCCAGGTAGAGATAGGCGTCCCCCCCCAGAACGGGCTTAAAGGTCGCCAGATTGGCCCGCAGGTAGGGAGTGCTGTAGTATTGGGGGCCGAAGCCGTTGTTGCTGACCCATATCTGCCCCCCGTTGCCATCGCTTTGATAACTGCCGTCGATCACCTTGACCGTGTCGTTCGAGGCAATGAGCATTCCCTGGGCGGAGTCGTTGCAGGCAAAAACTATTACGCTGCGCTGGGTATTGTCCGTGTCGCCCTTGGGCTGCGCGCCCATAATCAGTTCCTTGGCGCCGTCGCCGTTGAGGTCGCCGCTGGTGAACGCCGCCCGGACAAGGTTAAGACCGCCTATACCCAGGTTTTGCTCCCATTGCAGCATCCGGCCGTTTTTGGCGCCGTATTCGACCAGGGCCTGGCTCGCGGTTTGAATATAAGCGTTTTTAAACGGCGACGTCCAGCACTCCCCGTAAGCCATCGCCAGGTCGTCAACACCGTCGCGATTGAAGTCGCCCGAACAGAGGGAGACCATGTTGGGGGCAACCTGTGTTTTATAGTTGCTGTTGCCTCCGTTCGTGTTCATCATCGGCAGCGCCCGGCTCCACACTTTCTGCCAGTTACCGCCGTTTTCCCAGGCATTAGGGTCGCTCAGGGTGGCGCTGGTGAGTTTGAGCTTATACACGTCCACGCGGGGGTTATTGGTATCCGGCACATAGACGGCGATTTCGTCCCGGCCGTCGCCGTCGTAGTCCCCCGACGTAATCTGGAGGTATGCCCACCAGTCGCTCTCCCACTGTCCTCCAGCATTTATCATGCTATCTATGAAAATGGACGGCGATATAGGGCCGCCGGAAAGCTGGACACCGCCGCCAGCCGTTACGTCGCCGCTTTTATCGGCGAAATACAGGTAGAGCAAAGAACTGGTGGGGTTAGGGACGGCGTCGGGGGTGGCGAAGGCCACGTAGGCCATCTGCTTAGGCACGGCGCTGTTCAAGCCGCTAAAATCGCCTGCCGTAAAGGCGCGAAATTGCGTGCCTTTAAAGTTCCCGGCGGTCTGCGTACCGGAGGTCACGCTTGCGGCTGTGATCGACCTGTTATCGCCGAAAAGCTGGTAACCGCTTGAGCCGGTGAAGTTCCCGGTGATGAAAGGCTCGACGACCTGGTTTGCCGTGACGTTGTCCCTGCCGTAAGGATTATCTGTGGTGTTCGAGTCAAAACCGTCCGGTATTTTGCTGGTATCTAAACCAAGGGCGGAGAATACGTCCGTGCCCTGGGCTGTAGCCCCACTGCCGGCAGTTGGGTCCGCCGCGAAAGCGGCACCGTACCCGGACATGACCGAGCAAAGCATTGAAATGCTCAGTAATAGCGCTAATAGCGGTTTCCTGTAAAACTTGCCCTTGCGAAACTTGCTTCCTTGCTTCATCTTCAACCTCCTTTGCTAAATAATTGACTGCTTGATAACTGCTTGTCTGGCATAAGAGCAAAAATCTTCGTTCCATCTCTCACCCCTTTCCAATAAAATGACTGTACCAATTAAAAGCACTATTTGTATTCAGTGTAACGGCCGACGTCGCAAAATCAATAGACCCTTCGTGAACGATGGCTTTTCTCCGTGAATTACATTAAAGAGCAAAATAATTCTATCAGTTTCCGAGCATTTGTGAGATAATTAAGCAGTGACCCATCAATCTTTCCGCCAATAAGCAGAAAAGGAGGCGGAATATGAACATTGCCATCTGTGAAGATAACGCCGCTGACACCGAGGTAATTTGCGCTTTTCTGCGCAGGCATCTCGACAAACACGGCTTTACCGGCGATATCCACACCTTCGACAGCGGAGAGGCGCTGCTGGCCGCTTTTGCCCCCGGCGCCTTCGACGTCGTCTTTCTGGACATCTACATGGGCGGATTGACCGGTATGGAAACGGCTCAAAAAATGCGGTCAACTGACCCTGATTTCGCGCTGGTTTTCATCACGGGCAGCCAGCAGCACGCCATGGAGGCCTTTGCTCAACGCGCCTGCGCCTATGTGCCCAAACCGATCACGCCCGAGGCAATGGAGACGGCTTTTACCCAATGCCAGGCAGTATTCCTGAAGAATGCCCGTTTCATTGAGATCATGACCAACCGTCAAACCGTGAAGGTACCGCTAAGCAATATCTACTATATTGAAGTCTATGATAAAGATGTGCTGTTCCACACCACGCTGGGCGTCATGGAAACCCACCTCGCCCTGGATGCCGTCGAAGCTCAGCTGGGCCAGCCGTTTCTGCGCTGCCACCGCTCCTACCTGATTAACCTGAACCACATACATAAAATCAGGGAACAGGATATTCTGATGCGCAACGGCCACGCCGTTCCCATGCGCCAACGGGGCCGGTCAGAGATCAGGGCGGCCTACGGCAGTTTTTTATCTAACCGATTATTTGAGGTGACATAATGATTAAGTTCTTATCTCGCAGCCGATCCGTTCCGGCACTGCTGTTGCTATTGCCGCTATTATTTGTTTTGGGTCATCCCATACAGGCATTAGCGGGCGGCGGCGATACCAATCAGGCCGGCGCGCCGACCGGCGCCGTGGCGGAGGATGTGTATACTCCCGAACACTCCTTTAACAGCGGCCTTTTAGACCAGGCAAACTCCGTTAGGGGCTTCGGCCTGCCGGCCCCTACGGAAGATGAACCGCCCGCTCCGGCGGAAGATCCGCCCGACAGTCAGACGGATACCGTCGCCACAGCCGCCGAGCTGCAGGCGTGGTTTGACGTCCACAGGGCGAACGGCGGCACAGTGGCGCTGGAAGCGGACATCTGGCTGTACGGCGGCGATTCCCTTGATCTGAACTACACCAACGGAAGAACACCTCTGACGATCGAGGCCGGTGTTTACCATATCTACATCAGCGGCGGCGCGCTTAGCCTATCCGGATACATTGAAATTTTCGGCGAAGGCGCGAACGCCCCGCTGATTTCGGAAGTAGCCAAGGGACAGATCTCCATAACGGACGGCGTCAGTATCACCGCGCAAGGGGCGGACTCCTCAATTACCGGTCGCTGTGCTCTGAGCCTTTTTGGCGGAGCCGAGTTAAGAGACCTTTATGTTGTCTCTGACAGCGCACAGGCGGTCGGGATCCATTTTAAGGATGACGGGACAGCCGGCGCCCAACAGGCCTCAATCACGAATTGCAGTATCTTTGTTTACGGCGACAATGCTACCGCCGTTTGGAGCGAAATACCATTTACGGCTGTTTCATCCTACATCATAGCTAGAGGGAATAACGTAACTTCAATAGACGCGCCATCCTTTAAACTCACTGGCACAGAGGCGCAACCCGCTCCGAAACCGGCGGACAATACGGCTGCCAACCTTGACGAGTTAAAGACCTGGCTTGAGTATTACCGGGATATCGGCGGCGAGGTAACGCTGACCGGCAATATTTACGTGCCTGAGGGCGAGTTTATCTCCACCTGTGCCGAGGACGATGCACCCATCACTATTGACGCCCAGGGTTACTCAATTTTTCTGCAGGGCGGCTATTTTTCGCTCACGGGGCCCATTTCCATTACCGGCGGCGCCGGAGACTACCCGCTGATTTACGATCCGGCCGGCTCAGACTTGGTAATCGGCGACGGCCTGTCCGTGACGGCCCGGCAAAGAGGCGCCGTTTACTGTTCCGCTGCCGCCCAAATTGACGGCGTCAACATTGCGGCTTCCGGCGCCGGCGTCGTCGCCCTGTACGTCGCCGGCGCCTCCGCCGGCGCAACGGAGCCAATCCATTTATACAGATCGAAAATCACCGCGGCGGGAGCAGGGGCATCGGCAATTGTCAGCAACGTTCCCCTTAGCGCCGTTTTATGCGTCATTACGGCCGGAGGCAACAGCGCCCAATCAATTATCGCGCCGGATATTGCCTTGTACTGTTCTCAAGTGCTCCCCCAGCCGGCTTCATGCCGCGTTGACGAAAAGTCCCCCCTCCCGGCGGATGGGCGGAACATTTTGGAGGTTCCCGTCGGCTACCCGGCGGAGCAAATCACGCTGCCGGACCAATTTTACTGTTCCATTGGCGAGGAGTTATACAGCTATGCCGTAAAATGGGACGCCGCCGCCGTCGATACGTCAACCGAAGGGGAGTATCAGGTTTCCGGCGCAATCACCGGAGATTCGCCCGACCTGCCCCCGCTAGCGTCGGAGATCGGCGTTAAGCCGCCGGAACCGGTTTTCACCGTCAAAGTATCGGCGCCGCGCAAACCGGCCTTCGACGAAAGCAGCGTTGCCTTTAGTCCGTGGCGCGCCTCCCTGAGCGTCGATTTCGCGGAACCAATAGACGCCTCTGCCGCTGCCTTCTACATGTGGGACGACGGGCAAAAGCAATGGCGGGACATTACGGCGGAAACAGGCCTGGGTATAAATAACACCACCGTTTATAATATCCCGAACATTTATAACGGCCTAACCTATGGCTTCAAGATTGTCTGCGGCGGCGACGGGTTAATCCGCGGCGAGAGCAATGAATTGTGGGTCCAAATCACCGACAATATCGCCTTGGTTGTGGACACCGGCGGCGACCGCACCGGTACGGACCGCGGCGAAGTCAAGACGCCGGAGGACAACCACGACAACAGCTCCGAAAATAGCGACGGGGACAATTCCGGCGACGCCAATCACGGCAGCGGCGCCCCGGGAGCCGGCAGCCATTCCGGCAGCACAACCCCGTCCCCTATGGTCACTGCTCCCCATCAGCCGAACCAGCCAGGCAGTGATGCCAAGACCGGCCCTAACGCCACCTCCGCCAGAGGATTCGGTATTCAGGCCGCCGAGGCGTCGGTTGGCGCCCCTCCGGCCGGCCTGACGCAGCCGCCGGGGAGCAGCCAGGCAATCGGCGCCGGCAATGTGCAGTCCCGAAACTGGCCCGGCAACCAGGTGGAAAAAACTGTCTTAAGTCAGGCTGGCTTATCCACAGGCTTATACACAGGTTTATCCACAGACTTATCCCCGGACAAGGGACCGGCGGCCCCAAAACCGGAGACGGATACCAGCGGAGCAAGCAAAGTAAACCCAGCTGAGACGAATCAAAAGAACCAAGCGGATACAGCCACCGCGAACAGACAACCAACCGGCACGGACAGACAATCCCCCATCACGACCGGCCAGTCAGCGCCCGCGCCGGCCTTTAATATAGGCGCGGCCATAGGCATTTCGCTGGGCGTAGCCGCTCTGCTCGCGCTGGCGCTGCTATGGATAAAACAACGCGGCGCAAGGCGGTGACGAGGTTGGCCGGCGACCGGCGGAGCTATGCCGCACTGAACACGCTATTGACAGCGGCGCTCGTTTGCAGCCTGGCCGTCTTCACCTGCTTTGCCCTCTACCGTTACGACAACAAATACACGGCGGCCGGTCCCCAAGGGGCCAACGGCGTGCTGACGTTAGATAGCTTAATGTTGCGGACATCCCCGGCGATTTTTCTTACGGACGGCTGGGCCTATTACGGTCATCAATTGCTGACGCCGGAGGACTTGGCCGCTAATCAGCCCAGCCCTGACCGGTATACCTTCATCGGGCGTTTCGGCGGCTTTGAGGCCGGGGACCCCAAGGCCTCCCCCCACGGCAGCGCCAGCTACCGGTTGACTATTGACCTTCCCCAGGATGTCCGCACCTATAGCCTGGCCTTACCGGAGATCTATTCGGCTTACCGGCTGTATGTCAACGGCCGGCCGGCGGCGGCCATGGGCGACCCGGATCCCTCCCGCTACCGCCCGGAGACCGGCAACCAAACCGTGAGCATTGAGGCGGGCGGCAGGATTGACCTGCTCTTCGCCGTATCCGACTATTCCTATTTGTACAGCGGCCTGGTGTACCCGCCGGCCTTCGGGCAGCCGAAGGCTGTCGCCGCCTTGCTGAACGAACGTTTGGCCTTCCGCTGCGCCTTGTGCGCCGCGGCCCTGACCATCGGTCTGCTGTCCCTATTGCTCGGGCTGCTGAATCGAAAAACTTCCTCAACCATCCTTTACGGATTGCTGTGCCTGTTTTTCGTGGGCTATGTCTCTTATCCGATCACACGCACCTTGGCCACCGGCTTTCAGCCTCAGTACATGCTGGAGAGTCTTTCCTACGTTGCCCTGCTCCTGGTGGTCATGCTGCTCGCGCAGCAGGTGTGCCGGTTCCCCAACCAATGGGGCGCCCCTTTCATCCTGTTGGGCGGCCTGATGTGTCTGGCGGCCGCAGCGCTGCCCTTTCTGCTGCCCTTGGGGAACCTGAGGCTGATGATGGCCTATTCCGCCATGGTCTCCCTATACGAGTGGGCCACCGCCGGCTTTATCACTGTGCTGGCAATGGCCGCCGCCTGGAAAAACACCGCCCATGCCAAAATCTTGCTCTACGGTTTTTTGGTTTTCGATGTCTCCCTGGTTATGGACAGGCTGCTTCCTTTATATGAGCCCATCGTCACAGGCTGGTTTATCGAGCTGGCCGGTTTCGTCCTGGTGCTGTTCATCGGCGTGGCCATTGGCCAGGAGGTGGCCGCTCAATACAGGAACACCGCCATTTTGACCGAGCGGGCCAACAGTATGGAGCGGCTGTATCAGTCACAGCAAAGTTACTTCACCGTTCTGCGGCGGGAGATAGAGGAGACCAAAAAGATTCGTCACGATACCCGGCATCACTTTACCATGATTGACAGCTTGGTCAGAAACAAACAGTATGATAAACTAAGTGCATATGTAACCTCCTACGGGATAACGGCCCGGGATACCGACCGGACCGATGAATACGGCCCCATCGACGTGATCAATGTATTATCAGCTCACTATAGCGTGCTCGCCGCTCAACACCGGATTGACCTGCAGATTCGGTTTGATTTAAGCGCCGGCGCGGGAGAACCGGGCCAGGTAAATATGTCCGATTCCGATTTGTGCTGCCTGTACTCAAATCTGCTGGAAAACGCCCTGGAAGCCTGTCTGCGCGTGCAGACAGACCGGCGGGCTATTCGCGTGGCGGTTGTGCGTCCCGCTTATGACAGTTTGACGATCTGCGTCTGGAACACCACCGACGGCCAGGTCCGGGCGGACGGCGACAGCTTTCTCTCTTCCAAAGGGGCGAGGGGCATGGGATACGGGCTGCTCTCCATTCGCGCCATCGCGGAAAAATACGACGGGCAAGTAACTTTTCGCTGGGAGCAAACCGAGCGGATGTTTGAAAGCAGCGTGACCGTAACAGCTTGACGGGAATGTGAAGGATGAAGGAGGCGGTTTGATGCGGGTAAAGGATATTATGATTAAGAGCCGTTTAACCCTGCCAGAGGGGGAAAGCGTCCTCAAGGCCTGGGAGATAATGATTAACTCCAAACTGCCCGGCCTGCCAATCACCAATGCCAGCCGGCAGGTGGTGGGCATCGTCTCCAAAGATGAAATCATCCAGGCCGGTCCCCAAGCCCTGGCCCGGGACCTCGCCGTAGCCGCCATCATCAGCGGCGACGTGATGGTCTTAAAAGAAGATACGCCCTTAACCGATTCCTGGACCATGCCGGCCAATGTTTTTCCGGTGGTTGACGAAACAGGCCAAGCCGTCGGCGTTCTGGACCGCTCGGACGTGGGACAGGCTATGTTCAGAGAAGCCAGCCGGCTGTTTCAAAAGATCGATACCATTATGGACGCCGCCCATAACGGCATTGTGGCCATTGATGAAAAGGGCATAATCACCATGTTTAACCAGGCCGCCGAAAAAATCACCCGGCGGAATAAAAGCGAGGCTATCGGCCGGCACCTCTCCGAAGTAATTGTGCCCCAGGGACTGCTGGAAGTGCTGCGGGCCGGCCGGCATCAATCCCATTTAAAATTTACCATCAATTTTTCTTCGGGCGCCCACACCTACCTGACCAACCGCACGCCGATTGTGGAAAACGGCCAGATTATGGGCGCCATCGGGGTATTTCAGGATATCTCGGAATTTGAATTTATCTCCGAAGAGTTAAACTCGGTCAAACAATTGAATCAGGAACTGGAAACCATTATCGAATCCTCCTACGACGGCATTCTGATTACCGATCGGGACGGCCGGATCATCCGCGCCAACCAGGCCAACGAAAGGATCACCGGCATCGCGCGGAATATTTTGCAGGAGATGACCATGCAGGAACTGGTGGATAAACAAGTCTACACCAACTCGGTGGTAGACAGCGTGCTTGACAAAGGGGCGGCGGTAACGGTCTCGGAGCAGACGGCGGACAACAACAACCTGCTGATTACCGGCAGCCCGGTGCACAACCAGCAGGGCGAGATCGTGCGGGTGGTAATCAACATCCGCGATATGACCGATTTGAACAATCTGCAGAATCAATTGGAAGAAACCCTGGCCCTCAGCGAGCGGTATCACAGTGAATTAACCCAGCTGCGCAGCAGATTTCTGGACCAGGACGGCATCGTGGTTAAATCGGCGGCCATGAAAACCGTCATGGGCATGGCCCTGCGCCTGAGCCAGGTGGATTCCTCGGTGCTCTTGCTGGGCGAGTCGGGCGTGGGCAAGGAAGTGGTGGCCAAAACCATCCACCGCCAGAGCAAACGGCGGGAAGGACCCTTTATTACCGTTAACTGCGGCGCCATACCGGAGAGCCTGCTGGAATCGGAACTGTTCGGCTATGACAAAGGGGCCTTTACCGGCGCCAGCCGGGCGGGGAAAGCGGGCTTGTTTGAGCTGGCGGACAACGGCACCCTGTTCCTGGACGAAGTGGGCGACCTGCCCCCGGCCTTCCAGGTCAAACTGCTGCGGGCCATCCAGGAAAGAGAAATCACCCGGGTCGGCGGGGTCAAGCCCCGTTCCATCAATGTCCGTTTTATCGCCGCCACCAACCAAAATCTGAAAGAGCTGGTCCGCCAAGGGAAATTCCGCACCGACCTCTATTTCCGCTTAAACGTGGTACCCATCAAAGTGCCGCCCCTCCGGGAAAGAAAAGACGACATCATTCCCCTGGCCTATTTCTTTAAAAAACATTTCGAGAAAGTCTACGGACTGGAAAAAGAGTTTACGCCCAAAACCTATCAGGCTCTGCAGAACTACCCCTGGCGGGGCAATGTGCGGGAAATTAAAAATATGGTGGAACGGCTTCTGGTGACCACGCCGGAGCAAATTATTGACCTGGCGGAAATTTCCGGCGACATCGCGTCGCCGCTGCAGCCGGACACCAATGAGGTCACGGTGCACCGCATTATGCCCCTGAAAAAAGCCCAAATGGAGCTGGAACGGCAGCTGATCGGCTCCGCCATCAAGCAACTGGGCAGCACCTACAAAGCCGCCCAAGCGCTGCGGGTAGACCAGTCGACCATCGTCAGAAAGATGAACCGCATCCGCCAGGCCGGCCTGGAGATCTAGCAGAGAAAGGCGGGTTACTGGTCAGACCCTGTGTTTGTTAGTACCAGCCCAGGCCCGTAAAGTTATTAACCGTAAGCGATTTCTCGAAGAGTATGAGCGCACGGTTAATAACTTTACGGGCCGGCTTGATGCGAAAGCAGTAACG
>JGI20166J26741_11996695_pt1 | contig 19343 bp, 17 predicted proteins | sample TergutCu122P5_FD_26741 | JGI IMG/M metagenome (IMG submission 26741)
CCCTGGCATTTGCCTTACAACTGAGGAAAATCACGGAAAACCTCAGTCAGGGTAGCCGAAACGCGCTCGGCTGATCCGAACACGATTCGTTTAGTCGACTGCTGCCCCCTGCCGCCCTTGGCTTTCGCGTCAGGCGACGGGGTTCAACGATTCGGAAGAAAGTGTCGTCCACTTAAGGAAGTTAAAACACGATAGTGACAGTGTATTATAGGCAATTTACCTCACACAAAAATGTACAAAACAACAAAATCTTAGCAGTGGTATCAGTGAAACTACAACAATAATCAGGCCAGCGATACGCTACCTTCAGGAAAACAAATAAATCATGTTTTAATTGTGAACATGACTAAGATTTCTACCTCCTCAAAAGCATCCAAAAGAGCAGTGGGATCAAACCAGCCTACTATCGAATGGGTACCGGCAAGTTTTTCGCGGAAGATGAAGCAGCCGTGCCGTGAAGCAGACCATTCACCTCCAATGACTGACAAAATTAAGAATGCGTACAGCTACACCTCCATTCTCCCTTATGCCATACCTTCTTTGGGTGAACAGGGACTCCTATTAATCTTACAGCAAATCATCGAAGGGCCGTGCCAAGGCTCAGCGGGTAGTCGCCGGCCTCTCATCCCAGAGGCCCGATTTCAATCCCAGTCCAGTCCTTGTTTAAGATTTGTGGTGAAAAAAGTGGCACTGGAACAGGTTTTTCTTGTAGTACTTCGGTTTTTATCTTTCCACCGGTGCTGCATGCTCATCCATCACCGACGCTATATAATCTGAGTGACAGCGTCGTTAAATAGCAAACTTAAAAAAAAAAGGTAACTTTATGGAGACGTAAATTCACGCAGTTAAATTCACCGTAGTCCATAAAATTAAAAAAAAAATTCTTCATTCAGTTTAACAAAAGTCAGCTTTATTTGCATGTCTGCACGCACAAGTTTTCTTTTCTGCTGCAGTTTGCACAGCAGGATGACTACACGGTTTAGTGTCAGCTCTCAGTCTTTGGCTAGTTTACCTTTCTCTAAACCAGAACACTTTTGGTTGTGAGGTTTCGATTGACCAAAGAATTCCTAAGCAAGCATGTTTGCTCTAGCTGCACAAACAATTTACGTTCTTTGTCCTCTTCAACCTACAGCACATTGTAGCAATGGACTTCCAAGGGTAGGGGATCAGCCCCTCGTAAAGCAGCCTGCAGTCCTACCAGAACGTTGCGGTCGAACGAGCAGCAGCACTCCTAATTCGTATTCACGTGTTCCGGGGCTCAAACTTGGGCCTTGAGACCGTATATGCTGGAGTTCCCACTGGTTTTTCCTAGTCCCTAAGGTACAGTACCTCACACTAGGACACGGCTGTTTACTTCCAAATCCTTTCTTCTTCACTGTTCACTATCTTTCTTATCATTCGGCACTACACAGTCTGACCTACCAACACCCCAAATATATATATATATATATATATATATATATATATATATATATAATGCTTATATGATCCCAGACACAAAGCAAAACGTAAACAGGATTCCAAGGGGCTCGAAGGAAATGTGTTGGGCCGATTAAATACAAGTGTAATTTCCCATCTAGGTATATTATTAACATTTTCCTTTATCAAAATAAAAGTGCGGGGGATAGTGAGATATACTACATTTCTTACAGGGACAGAAGCATTTTAAGGGCTCTGAAGATCACCTGGCAGTGCCATTTGTCTTTTTGGCGCAGGCAGTTTAGAGGTAAGGGGTCAGAGTGGAGCGTTGGAAAATGAAGCAAGCAAGGTAATGGGAAGTTGCTTGTTTGAACACACACAGACGAAAAATGAGCACTTGACCTGAATTTTGTTACTGGTACTGGGAGAGCTGTATTATCGGGGAATTATGGTAAAGATGGGAGGGCCGCACGTGGGGGAATTATGGTAACGATGGGAAGGCCGCATGTGAAGCATTTAGTGCAAAGTCGGCTTTTGATCCAGGACTAAGAAAAGCCTTGAAAATCTTGATAGAATTAGCTGGCCACACACGGACTTCAAACCACCAGTATGAACATCTCCCCGCGAATAAAGTATAATACCACTCTAAGTCATACCCTGGTTGTCATAGTCACCATCGTTGCTGTTCTCTGCGAGGCGCACGCTGAGGTAGAAGCAGCAATTCAGTATCTAAAATGACTGCCATGGTTACCGGATGTATTCTATGTGAGGTACGCGCTAAGGCAGAAGAAACAGTTGAGGTACGCGCATATAAAACGAGTAAAATACACAAGAAGCAGATGGAAACATTCCAACAGATGAAACTAACACTTGGTTTGCCTTCAGATTTAAAAAAAAAAAACACTGAGACGGGCCGTGGAGAAGCACGTGAATATTACGGCGGAACATAATATGACGGGTTACCGTGAGTTCTATGTGAAGTACGTGTTGAGGAAGAATCAAAGTGTGGGCGTCGAGCATGATCGCCATGGTTTCCGGATAAGACTCGCTGAGGATGATGACAAACGGAGTACGTTGCTAATATACATAAAAAGTCATAAATGACTGTCAAGCTGTTGCCAAGATAAGGAGAAATATTTAAATGTGTTTTTGAAACTGGAAGGCACACTAAACGTAGTCAAAATATTAAGGTCTATGATGAAGGGGTCATATGATCGAACATTTATGACTATGTAATAAGCGGGTCACTGAACACTGAACTGAAAAATAATTTTCTGTTTCGTGAATGTTTGTCTATCTACTGCAGTCGAAATGATGGAGCTGAGGTACGTTTAAAATACGCTAGTGACTGAATAATCACTAGTATAATGACTTGATAAAATTGTCATGAACGAAGAACATATGATGAAAGATGCCATTGGATGGCGCGTGAATATTACGGCAGTGCGGCCTGTGCAGAGCTAGTAGCCAGTGCAGTAGTGTACCATTTCTGTTTTTCCAGTTTCCTACCCAGCACCTGCAGAACAGCCATACATAATGCGAAGAAAACCACTCAGTAAACCTGTCAACACGCACAGGAACCACTCCTGTTACAGCCATGTGCAGGTACTGTGGTGTACAGTTCTGGTTGCCAAGTGAATCCTCATTCCTAATCCATTTACAATTACATGCGGAAACTTTACTTTCTTATTTTTGGTGGCATTTCTGCGTTACGCTCTCAGCTAATACGTCACGTGACAACGGCAACCACGGCCACCCCAGTCGAAGACCAGTACAGTTCCTCCTGAACACGTATTAGCTGAACAATAAATTTCGTATAACAGTCCTCGAAATTCATTATCGTGAGCAAGAAAGTTCACCAGTGAGCTATGCACCAAGCCAGATCAGTCTAATTCAAAACTTCATCTGTTTCTGTAATACGCAATTTACTGTCGTCCTTCAATCTATGGCTACTCTGAACGCGCATGTTCCTTTCAGCTGAAGCTGAAGCTTTACACTATGTCATTATATGTTCTGCATTCTCTGTTCATCTCTCGATGAAATGCTTGATTTGATGGGAACCTACTGTTAAGACAGTAAATTCTCGATCGGCCAGGCATGTGGTTACGATGGGCGAGGCAAGAAAAACATACACAACTTTAGTGTGGAAACCACATGGAAAACCACAGATATATGAGAGCATTATATTACGACAGATCTTAGTACAAGGTAAGTTTGTCAGTGTTGGAGATCAGTAGAAGTGGCTCACGATGAGCAGAGAGGATAAAATTAAGATGGATCGTTGTAACAGATAAGTGCGTCAGTGTCGAAGATCAGTGAAAGTAGCTGACGATGAGGAACGAGGATAACATTAAGATGGATATCAGTGAGAGACAAGTGTGTCAGTGTTGGAGATCCTCGGAAGTGCTTACGATTACGTGCAACGCTGCCTTTCGTATTACAGGGCAAAGGCAATAATGACGTCACAGATATCAATACGATTACGAGCCAACCGTTGGCTTGACAGGTCCTATAATGTTTTGGGTATCCCTACCACACTTTGTGTAAACATACAACTAGGATGTTTGAACTTCCAAAAGCTTTAGTACACAAGGCGAAGAGAGAAGTTTAGTTAAGGGACTTGGTTTACAAGACAACTTAGACGGACGCGAGGCGTCTCGAAATTGTCCTGGCCAACAGCTGCAACCCTACGGAGTTATACAAATACACGAAGTTCTCTTTTTCTACCCAAAAAAAAAAACAAACAAACAAACTTCCTCTCCATTAACTATGCAAAGATGCATTATGGGTAAACGTGTGCAATTTAAATGGGGTCACGGTAGGAGAACCCTCATGTTCTGGTCAACACGTACACATTACAGCACTTAAAAGGATCAAAGATGGTGGCAAGAAAATATTACACGAATGACTTCACGTGAATATCAACATTCACGAATGTCACTAACAATGTACCATGCCTACTCACATATAGTGTATGAAAATGAATACCTACGTTTCATTATGAAAACGATTTTATAGACTACACCGGCTGGCTGCAATCCTGCATGACCTTACCACTTTGAAGCCTCACACTGATGTAAATAATATTTAAAACGTCCGCCCACACTTTGCAGAAATATGTAAATAATTGCCGTTTATTTTCACAACCACATGAACCTCGCGCGCACACACACACACACACACACACACACACACACACGTACTTAACGTACATTCACATACACGTATCATTTTAATGTTAAAGTTGGTACTACATAATAGTATATATAGTTTAAGCCTTTAAAACCTGAGGTTAATTTAAGTAAAAAAGTGTGCAAAGTTCATGCATTTTTGTGTTCAAGCAGGTCGTACATACAGTAACCACAGTGCCTGGACGCGTTAATTCGTTGGTGATGTGAATTTAAACTTTGGCAGCAACATATATACAGAAAGAAAAATGTCGTAAACCAGAAGGAGGAGGAGGAGGTGGATATGATTATGGTGACGATGATGATGATGATGGTGGTGGTGGTGGTGGTGATGATGATGATAATGATAATGTTAATAATAATAATAATAATAATAATATGTTTACACTTGCGCAGAACATCGCATTGGCCGCCTTCATATCAACATACTGACTCTCCGAGCACACAGGCGGCTACTCATAGTGTATAACTGAGGGCGCGTCAAGTCCCGTGTGCCATGTCATACACAGCTATTGGACCGACCTACAACCCTACAACTACAAATTCGACTGCTGGCAGTGACATTTGCGTGTTACAAACTGAAGAGTCAATACGTATGAAAACAGCATGTTCCACTTCGAAAAATAATTACTGATTCGGAAGCAAGAATGCTTTCGCGAGATTTCAGGCTTCTACCGCCGTATTGTTGAGGTTTTCGCTCTTCCGGGGTTTTACGATGCGCTGGTTGGTATTAGTTTACTGGCGTTTCGGGACAATCATATCGATCCCATCTTCAAGGATAAAGCAGTCCACTCCATGACCTTTGAAAATGGGACCTATGGGCTGTACCGGAACGTCGGTTAACACCTACCAAACAACGCTGCGTAAAACCCAGAAGAGCGTAGAACTCAAGCACGATTTTAACATATGAAGCCGTTCCCGTATAGCACATGTATCACCAAAAAAAAGTTCAAATCGACGACAGCGCAGTCTGGGTTCGCATCCCTTCCACCAATATTATAAGCCTGCCTCTGACCGTGATAAAGAGTCCTACCGCGTGCTGGAAATTCACTATAAACTGCCGGTATTGAAAATCAAACTCCAACCCAATATACTCGTAGTTTAAGACCCAGAATGTCTCAAAACCTACCTGCCTGTAATTTTGTCTATTAACGTCTCAAGAAGGACTCTGCCCAAGTGGCACAATGACGTGTGAATGCCAGCAACACAGCAAGGTCGGACCATGGTAACAGCCCAGTCCTGTATGTGCCAATTAGCCTCAAGGATTCACACATTTCGAATGATATAAAAATATGGCGTGCGGTTTATTAACCCGCATGTATATACAAGTCGACAACAATATTATCAACATAGCGATAAGATACGGTTTTGTAGCAAACCCCTGAATATGAAATGCGTCTGCATCGTGCAAGGCCTGACAAGAAACGTGTTTTTTACATGTTCTTTGCACGACGTTCATACACTGGCAGGTCAGCTTCATATGCCCATAGCTTATCATGTACCACCATCACCGCCGCCACCACTACCACCGCCGGTTCTTTTTATACATATTGATGGACGGACGGTCTCCAGTCTCGTCTATTTAAAAGTCACAAGTAGAAGTCTGCATGTTGCTATGGATGTCAAAGTTGCATCACTGTGATCATAAAAACGCACATTTCAGTCATATTTACACATTCACAACCCGTTTCATTAAACAGTCCTTTGTTACACCTCCCATCTCCTCGGTCCAAAAATGGCCGCTATCCAAAAGGTCTTCCAACCAAATACAATTTATATTTCTTGTAATATCATAATACTGGCATGATTATCAAGAGGAAATACGCCAAAATATTATCTTCGTAATGCTGCACTATTAAATCGGAAACAGCACATGTGTGCTTCCCCACGGAGATCCTCACAATCTTAACGGCGGCATTCGGTGTCTGAAAAGTAAAGTGCACGCACTGGCTGCTTTACTCTCAGGATACGAGAACGAAATGGAAAATAATCAGCTAAATGCAGCCGCGAAGGCATGGTCGGTATAAGGACTAAGCTGCGGGATGCACAACAGTCCGAGGTTCGAATTCCGGTCAGGAAATGGGATTTTCTCTTCACCAAAACGTCCAGATTAGGTACGGAGCCCCACCCAGCCTCCTAGTCAATAGGCACAGCGGTTCTTTTCCGGTGTTAAGCGGCCTGGGTGTGATGTTGGCCACTGACCTCCATCTAGTGCCGAGGTTAAGAATGGGTGGAGCTATACCTCTACTCCCCCTCTATGCCTTTATGGCGCGAACAGAGACTACGTTGCCTTTTACTTACTGCCTAACTCAATGAAGGAGGGTCCTTCATGAAAAGCCAAAGTTGTCTCTTTGGGGGGGGGAATAATACTCAAAATATGTTCACAAGTAAATCATCGTAAAAATGTCTGCATATAAAGGGGAATCTTCAACTATATCTGTGGTCAATTTCATAACTTTACAGCTCATTTGATACAAGTAACACTGGTAAGATACGGGTTTTAACCTCCAATTAAGCAATTCTTTCTCACAATCTTTCTATTGACGCGCAGATCTACCATCTCGTCCAATTTCTTCAGATTTTTCGACCAAACTTTGTACCCAAAGCTTTTGTCCCCAGCCGACTCATTTGCCCAGATTTATCTTAATAACAACCGGCAGGTTGAAAAAGGAGCTAGAGTAAGAGGTCATGCTGCTCCTATACTTTAGTAACACGGCGAAGAGGATGTATCGCAACATAATCTTAGACTCACAACTATTTATGTTGATAAAGTGCGAGCTTAAAGCTCCGACCGATTCCGCTTTACACTTGCGGAGAAAATCTCAGATACTTACCGGACAACAGACTGGGTCGCATAACAGGTTTCCAGCAGTAACTTATTCAGACTCTAGGTCAATAAAACCGTGATTACCGCCTCCAGCAACGTACGTCTGCAAAGCGCTGAGTCACATAGTCACTTTCGCCTAAAAGACGGACGGATAGACACGACAGATAGTCAAGGAGCCCATCTGTGCCCTGATATGTGATGTATTCGTGTAGAAGACCAGCAAGGAAAGTCATGATGCGACATGGAAGATTCCATCAGAGACAACTTCATGATATACGTACTGATCCGTTTGAAACCGCATCACCACAGGAAAACCGTACAGTCGCCCCGTTGCTTCCAAACGACATGGCTCCAAAAATTAGACCTACAAACGTAATTCGGACGTTCCAAATTCGGAGCACTTTTCCCCATATGACATAACGTAATATATATCTTACAGGGATGGTGGTGGCAACCTATTGGACCAATCAGATTGTAAAGAGACACAACAGCATACACTGCAGAAGTAGTACAAGGCACATCCCCTACTTGAAACAGAAGAAAAAGAACGTAACGGAACAAATACTACACATTTTCATTCACAGGAACTTTTCGAACAATCCTTCGAAACAATGACTAGCAACAGAAATGTGTTTTCTTTTCGAAACCCCTGAAATGCAACCCATCGTACCTGGATGGACAATTACACGACGTCATTCCGTTACTAACAGACCTATGCATATGGTTAAGAAGTGATTACGTTTGTGAAATGTGATGGAAATTAAATGTACAGAACTTTAACACGTTCACAATGAAACGTTAAAAAATGCGTCTATTAGCTTAGCCATGCTTGTCTGTCGGTTTATCCGCATATAACTCAAGAACACTGAACATATTTCCACGCAACTGCCGGAACGTATTAGCAAAAACTGACGACACATTACAGTTCTGATTAAAATAAAACAATAATATGAAGTAAGCGCGATTCTGCACGCATCTCGCTACATAACTCATTGGGTGGAAAATACCTGGAACATAACTGCAGATCACATAAAGGTCACTTTTAAACCAGAACACTTTTTTGTCTTTCGATTTTCTGAGACAATTACATAAGCAGAACGGAGCGAACGCATCTGAATTGTTATGCTACGCCTATGTTTCCGAACTTGTGTTTGATTATGGATTCATTGACATTCCTATGAAACCACAAACCTTGAAGGAGTCACAGTTCGTATAAAGAGGCTCCATGACCGCTTTTATATTTCATCCACTTCAAGATCTGTGTTAGCAGAATGAAACGCCACACGAGGAACAGCATGCTGCATAAAATGCGGTAAAATCAACAATGCATGCTGCATAAAATGCGGTAAAATCAACAATCTTTTTATTCGCTGTTATCAATATGGAACATTCACTGTAACAACTGCATCATTTCCATACATTTGCGACCATAATGCCACTGCGATCGTACTCTACGCCCAAGTATATTACGAAGTACAGACACGTTCAGGGAAAATCAAAGGCCGGTACCCTCCCATTCGCACTCACACACAATGCTCGACAACTCAACCAAAATCCTCCTATTAACAACATTAGTCACAGGTATTAAAATTTCTGCATTATCACTGTAAAAAATCATCTTTGTAGCGAAAGTGAAGTTTTCACGGTGGCGCTGATGAAGATTCAAGTCTAACGTGATGCTACAATGTGTCGACAGGTAAAGAGTTATCTTTTAGTCCAAGAAGTCTCTTTGACCGATGGACTGTGAAGATGTAAGCAGGACGCCTATCCCAAACATCGGTAACTACTTACCCTTCGACACTATAATTTGTCTGATCTCATAAAATACAACAACATTTATCTGTGAAGTCTCCAGCACATACTGCCAAGCGATGTGAATGCAGTACATGTTTTTTTTTAAAATAAAACCTATCCACCCATATTTAAAGTAATTTTTTGTCCTCCTCTTCAACTATTTGTGCTTTTTTCTTCGTTCGGTTTCCCCATTTACATTTTATCTCACACAAATATCTGCATGAATACTTAAATTCTATGGTCTTGGTACAAACAACTAATTTCCAGTACGCGGCTTCCGTATTTATATTTAACCAATGACTATTAAAAAAATATTTCTCTCAATTTTTGCGTTTCCGTACACAAAGGGAACGTCTTCCACTTTCTTTTCCCTCCTCAGTCTCGAAATATCCAATCTAAGCCATGCTCTTCCATTCCTCGCCTTCATATGGCAAACTGATACACACTATTTCTTTTCTTTTTCCTCCAGAACGAAACTACAGATCTCCTTCCCTCAGACTTGCCACATTTGCCTGTCTCTGAATATCGCTCCATTCAATTTTAATAATTTGGCACAAGCCTGACCTTACATCACTCTCCTGCATAGACTGCCACGCATGTCCTGATCTAATGTTATCTAATTCTTCTCTTATGCTTACTGCCAGCTTCCCCTGCCAATCACAAGAGTTTTTTAAAACCGATTATTCCTTTCCTCTACATAATCCTGCACCAAAACTTGTACTACACTGCATAACATCTTTCCTCTCCTACCTTTCACAACCAGTTCCAATTCTGTTGCTCTATCAGTCACACAACCGGAATAAGTCTTAGTAAATCCGGCCAAATAAACTAGTGACCTGTATTATTATTATTATTATTATTATTATTATTATCATTATCATCATCATCATTATTATCATCATCATTATCATTATCATCACCACCACCACCACCACCACAACCATCATCCACATTCCTTACCTCACAGCAGTTTAGTTTGTTCTCAAAACCGTACGTGTCCCACTGACAGAACACTTCTTATTCACTGTTCTGCCAAAAACATTCTGACTGCACAGCATGTATTAAGTATTACGGCTGTCTAAATTGGAATACATACAGCAGGGCGGAAATTAAGCAGTTTTAAACTTTCGCGTAATTTGTTTGGAATACTACCCATTGTGGAGAATACTAGCGGTATTAAGCAGGCTGTTACCAGTTGTCATATTCTTATAATCTCTTCTCTCAAGTCTGTATACTGCTGGGGCTTCTCTGTAATTGTTCTGTGAAGGTCGTGACTTTTGGGAACAGCTACATCTAGTAAGTATGCTTCTCTGATGGTTTCGTCAAGGTCAGAGAAATAAGTTAGTATTCGTTCTGACAATCAGGCGATTCTGAAAGCTCTTCAGGCTGCCAAAACGTCTCCATAGGTACAACAGTGCCAAAAGGCGATGAATGACATTTCCACCCGGCATACTGCGGGGCTGTTTTGGGTCCCTGGACATTCTGGGGTACAAGGAAATAAAACTGCCGACAAGCTCCCAAGAGACGACACTGTTAAAAAGTTTGTTAGACCTGAACCGGCATTGAGGGTCTCCCCAGGGACAGGCTCGTAATTGATTTCGGGCCCTAGTCCAACTGCAAAGACCAGGCTTCTGTCCTACAATCAATGGTTGTTACTGGCCTTCCTACTGGAAATAACACCCTTGGAAAACATCTTTACTTAATGGGGCTGACCAATAGCCCCTTATGTAGTAAGTGTGGAGCAGAGGAAGAAACCTAAGCCCACATTTTGTGTGACTGCGAAACTCTGGCTTCACTCAGACATGCATATTTGGGTTCCTTTCTTGGACCCAGAGGAAGTTAAGAGTCTAAATCTGTGGGCAATCTGAAACTTCAGTAAAGAAACTGGGCAACCATAACCTGCATCAGATTATGGGTCACAAATGGCCCGTCTAAAGACCTAGGTGCAACGGGACCGAAAGGACTCTAAACCAATCACTAATCTAATCTAATCTAATCTAATCGATGGTCTTGTCAAGTAAAACTGTGCCCGGTATATTGCTATGGATAGTTCGCCAACACAACATATAGGAATGGAATCCAATTTGGATCAAGCATATATGTCTGCAACAAAAACTAATTGTGACGGAGACTTGTACATCTTTCGATCATAGCAACAAACAATTATCGCCGTATTAACAATATTATATATATAATAATTGTAATCAAATTCTGCACTACTGATATCACAACAAATGTACAGGTACTGTAAAATGTTTATTGTTGTACGTTTTAAAGATATTATGATGTAAGCTCCCTGAAGATGGCAACAATGCCGAAACATGTAGGAGCTAAGTAATTGAAAAATACAAAGATTATGGAACTGCGCATTTGTTGGTGTTATCAAAGTTTGAATGTGTCATAATGCATGGAATGAACGATTTAAAGATGTCAGAGTACAGTTTACAGTGGGAGTTCTCGAATACGGACTGTGGCTCATATTTATAACACGGCATTGATGGTCCCTTTGACAGTCCGCATTTGATAGCCAAATTTGAGGGAAAGTGTTGGCTACTTTATTGTGAAGATGGTGCAATGGCCTTGAGCCAGTACACGACATACACCGGTTGCATGTTAAATGGTTTCTACCCACGTATTTCTCTGGGCAATTTTGCTAATATCCTTGGTAGTGTTCGGATCATTCAAAATATGCTTCTTATAATTACTGGTACTAATGACCTGATTCTGGAAGGCTATCATTAATCCAGTTCTGGGAAGAGTATGCCAGTCGTTAGCCATGCGTTCGATTCTAATTTATCGACATCCTGTGTTGCAAGGTCATACGCGTGTATTCCGTGCAGGGTTTTGCTCTTTCACACTGTTATTCTTTCTTGCGTCGTTCTGATTTTTCATTTTGTTTGTGGTAGAGGATCATGGAAGTTAACACAAATGTAATTAACGTTTCCCCTACACAGTCGAACTCGGTGACGTCATCGCAGGGCCCGAATAAATTGTGTCGTTATAAACGGGTCTCTCTCTAAGCGAGGTGTGTGGTAAAAGTGAAGGAAAAATATTTCAAGACAAAATACGGGGCCGCAGGCATATTACTTAATGTTAACGGTACGATTTATTTCAAATTTAAATTACAATTACAATTGCAAGATAATAAAAATTATTCTTCTACAATTGTCAAGTTCCATACAGGTTTGTGTTAATAAAAATATTAACTTAACATTAAAATTTACGAACAGCAAAAGTTGTCATGAAGAGAGAACCACTAAAAGGAACACTGTCACTTCTCTTTTGGTTCTGTTTTCCAAATCGTTTGGATCGCAGAATTTACGAGACCAAATTCCCAAAACACGTCAGCTTTGTTTTCCCACTTTCGATTTGTTGCATCACTGTAGCCTTTCCTTCGACGCTCAAAACCATCCTTTTATTCATGGCACTATCCCTGTTATTATGTTACCAGTCTCGTGTTAACCGCAGTAGTAGGAAAATAGAGGGCAACTTTACTCACAAAGTGAATTACCGTTAATATTGTAATTTTCCAGGTCTGGAATTTATGTAGCTATCTGAAAGCGAGGACGTGGAAATGGCAGACTTCTCAAAATAATCTACTTCTTGCAAAATTACGAGGGGGTGCTGATAAGTCCTTAGCCCGACCTACTTCCCGATGTCGTAGGATGGAATCAAAAATGTCGTTGAAAAAAGGGGTCTGTTCATGTGCCAAATCGCAAGTCTTTTCTTGTTACAGAGGCTGAAAGGAAGCATGTAAGGTTACGCGCGCGATTTCAACAACATCGAGACGCGAGATGTTATCAAGTGTTTCTTTTTCTCCAAGGCGAGGCGCTGAAGGAAATTCACCCCATTCTGGGAGAAACATTAGAGGAACATGCACCATCGTATGGCAGCGTCAAAAACTGGGTGGCCCAGTTTAAACGTGGTGATTTTTCCACCTGTGATGCGCCTCGTCCTGGACGAACCAAAACAGTGACCACCCCCGAGATTATTAATCAAATTCACGAGCTAATCTTGGAAGACTGCCGGATTTCGGTTAAATCAATAGCTGAGAAACTGGACATCTCACGTGAGCGGGTTGGGTCCATCATTCATGAAAATTTGGACATGCGGAAGCTCTCCGCGAAGTGGGTCCCGAAATGCCTGAACGCGGATTAAAAACGTCAACGGTGCCAGTCGTCTGAGAAAAATTTGGATTTTTTTTCGGCGCGATCCAAATGATTTCCTGGCGTGATTGGTTACCATGGACGAAGCCTGGTTATAGCACTATGACCCGGAGACAAAGTAACAATAAATGGAGTAGCGGCACAGCGGCTCACCCCGCCCCAAAAAATTTCGAGTGCAAAAATCCGCTGGAATAGTTCTCGCCTCGAATTTTTGGGATCAAGATGGCATCCTCTTCATTTATTATCTTCTAAAGGGCCGAACTATCAACGCGGAGTATTACTCATCTCTGCTGGTGCAAATGAAGGACATTTTGAAGGAAAAACGCCGCGGAAAGGTCACCAAGGGGGTCCGGCTCACCGGGCACCTACAACCCAGAAGAAACTGGCCTACCTGGGCTTCAAGTGTCTTGATCACCCGCCCTATTCTCCGGATCTGGCCCCGTCAGACTACAACCTGTTCCCTGGACTGAAAAAACCATTGAAAAGTCGCCATTTTTCGTCCGACGCGGAGGTCATTGCTGCTGCGGAGACCTGGTAGGACGGACAACCTTCTGAATTTTTTTTGAGTGGCTTGCAAAAGTTACAGCAACGGTCTACGAAGTGTATTGAGCTTCGTGGGGAGTATGTTGAAAAAATCCCGAGTTTGGTCGCTGTAGCTTGTTTCCTTCCTGGTCGGGCTAAGGACTTATCAGCACCCCCTCGTACACTGGATATGATGGCTGGCAATGTCGTATCCAAGATAGGTGCTCTCATGTACGTCGTACTACGCAAGGCAGAAAAACACGTACCTTTTGGATAATTAGTCGGTATTACAAAATGTACAACGCCACAGCCAAGGTGTCGCACACAACGGGGTCCTCATGGCCGAGTTCAACTGCAATTCGATGTAATTGGGGGTTTTTTTTAATGTAAGTTCTTAATGATTTAGCTTGGCTACTGTGGAGGTTGGGGGCACGTGGTAGCGCAGTTGGTTAAGGTACTGCGTTACAAGCCGGAAGGTCGCGGGTTCGAATTTTTCATCGACATAATCCTTTCGGCCGTACTATGGCCCTGGGGTCGACTCTGCCTCTAACAGACTAGCGTAAAAGGAATACATCCTGGGGGTAAAGGTGGCCGGTCAGCAGGGGTGACAAACTTACCACCTTCGTGTGCCGACTGGCTAGAAATTCTGGAAGTCTCAACCTCGTGGAGCCCTCAGGGACGGAACAGGGATTGCATTACCTTTACCTTTACTGTGGAGGTTGTGCATATCAGTAATTCCCACACCGCTCTCGTTTTTCGGTAGTAGAAGCCTTCCAAAACCAGGGTTTTTATCATTTTAGTTCTCATAATTCGTTCTACACTCTGAGGTCTGAGACCATAATGTAATTCCATACGAGTAGATTTTGATGGCATAACACAAGTACTGATTGCCTTCGTAAGGTTCTTGTTAATTAAATGAGTTTTTAATATCTACTGGTCAGTTCAGTTAGTTGCTTCTTAATCTTAGTGTGGTGAATTTTTCTAGACTGTAGTATACCAGGATATTTGTAGGTATCAATTTCATTCACTGACTATTATATATCCTAGTGTTTCGAACCCTTCTAGTTCCACTTTTCCACGTCTACTGTTAAAGCGTCCAACACTACCACCACTAACATCACCACCTCCACCATCAATACCAACAGTACCAACACTACCACCACCACCATCACTTGAACACGGCAGGAGTGTCCACACTGTAACAGTTTGTCAATTGGGTGATGTTTGTAGAACGCTTTTTGTGTACTTGTTAGTGATCAAGACACGGACTGAAATACCGTGAAATCGGGATTCAATTCCCGACACAGACAAAAACTGTCTCTTCTCTATTGCGTCCAAACTGGTTCTGGAGGCAGACATAAGTCCCATCCCCGGGAACAAACGGTATATTCGTGAAGCTGACCAGTCACCTCCATCTGACCGGAGGTGGGCTGCTGTACCAGTTCTTAACACTGAGCTGTCGGCCTCACAAAATGACCACTGGGACCTCCCTCGGGACACCTCAGAGTCTACATATACAGGACTCAGAAATAAGACCCGAATCTGAAGATCCAAAATGGCGCCATATAATTCTATAGATAAGCGCCCATATTTGCGAGGAATGTGCTGCCTCCATCATGCTCAGAGTAGACGAGTTAACCCTAGTGCCCACTTGCAGCTCATTTTCATATCGTGAACTACTGTGCATATTCGTATTCCTATTCACTACAATGTCACAGTAGACACAAATTATTTTACCATATAAGTGTTCATTTCACTTGAATCCTAAAAACTTAAATTACTTTAGTTTTTTCGTTTTTTGTATCATAAAGCATATGCTGTAATTTCTCCAATTAGTAAGAAATATTGGATTATATCCAAGACAATATCCGATGAGACAAAACTATAGCCGATATTACCCACACAATTACAGCACTGACAAACGTTATATTACAACGCTTTATCACATTCAATTTCTCTTTAAGTTTTCAATACAGATTTTATCACAGAAGTATTCACATTTTATCATACACGAAAGTGTTAATTTTGCAATGATTATACTGCAAAACCTTCGCTGGGTTTACATTTGTAGTTGCTGAGAGGTTCCCCATAATATTATTCTTGCGACCGAAACATGCAGGAAAAAGTTGAACATAAATAAATATTATAACAAAATTCAAGCGTATAATGATGGTACAAAGAACTGTTGCTGGTGCCCATATTATACCAATACACACCGCGCTATTAAATTCCAAGAGGCCACAGCCTTATATACCTATGTAGCACCTATATTAACATTCGGAATTATTTTCATTCTAACCTCTGTGCGTGCGTGCGTGCGTGCGTTTGTGTGTGTGAGAGAGAGAGAGATGGGGGGGGGGCTGTTTCCATAGCCGGCATCAGTATGTTCATGCTTGCAATTAGACGAAGTGTGCGGTTTGTGAAGAAGCAGCAGCTGATTTTCGAATAGTATTTAGCCGAACTCCATGCGTAGGGCTTAAAACTATAAAACAATTAACTCATCCTTAGACAGCCCAGGCTTTTCGCTAGCGCGAACCAAAAATAGGGCAAGCCAACCAGTTGAATGGAACAGGTCTGTTTGCACAGCTACTACCTCCACCTCCACCTCCACTCGATGAGTACACGAGTTCATCACCTCCTGCTATATTCATCTTTTCTGGCATACGTGCCTCGAAAGACCTTGGCTTGGCGCAATTGTGCAATATCGCGTCAAGTAGGACTGCATGACAAAGCCGCAGCTGTTGGGTGTGGGAGGAACTTACAGGGCAAACCTCTGGCACTGACTGAGGTACCGGCTGGCACCGGTAATATAGGTTTTTATTTTTACACCTGTTGCCATAGTATAAATGAATCGTTCACCAACCTACAATTATGTTGCTCTCACTACAATGCTGCTATTGGTTCATGCAGCCTCACCAAACACAGGGAAGTATGGTAACCCAGAGAAATGCAGATAAAAGTGTCGTCGACTTCTGTGAATCGTGAAAAACACACAGTCAAATTTAAGCAGCTGCCTCACAAACTAAACGAGTGTGGTTTGTGTTACCTCTAAGCTACAAGCCAACAATTAAGAAACTGCTGTACAGCAGCAGATATCGGGCGGTGCTACAGCAATGAGAATGATAGGCACCACTTCTTTCTGGTAACTAAACCGAGACGTAAATCTGAACAATGCCACGCAAAGAAGTCCCACCGGCTGTGTAGCGAAAGGTGCTCGAGGCTTTCCCCTCCCAGCCGCCGGTTGTATTTCCCGCCAGTCACCACTGTCCTACATCTGCGAGGCCAGTGTCGCTCGCGCGGTTATCACTACCAGCACTCATAAGAACAGAATGACTAGATGAACGTAAGGACACACAACAACGCACACTGGAACGGAAAGCGACACAGGTAGGGGATTGAATCGTGGGATTTCTAGGCCTTCGGTACAGGCGGTAGGGTTACCGGCCTCTGTTTGGGGCAATACGATGCAGATTATACACTGAATTAACAGATGTATTAATCGAGAGGTTTCTGACCAAATGCTTGAACAGCAATACCTACAAGACCAGAATGGCAGTTTGGAAATGCTTGAATAGTAATATGTACCAGACCAAAATAGCAGTTCGGTGTGCACACATATACCTTGAACGGAGATTCGTAAACGAAAATAGTTTCACTTCCAAAACCATGTCTCATTTTTTAACTTTACCGGAACACACTAATAATAATAATAATAAGAAGAAGAAGAAGAAGAAGAAGAAGAAGAAGAAGAAGAATAAGAAGAAGAAGTAGGTTGCCACGTATCACAGGCCTTTTCTTCCCGGTACTTTTCTTGAAAAAACGGTGATCCCCACCGATAAGGTTCAAGTTTCAGACTGCAGTACTTTCCGTATTATGTGTGATGTTCCTTGTACAGCTGTCTTTTGTAGTGCATATACTGAATGTTTTCCTGGTATGGCTTCCAAATTTTTCTTTAAACCCTTTGTTACTCTTCCGGTGGTTCCAATTATTACCGTTATATTCATACATTTCATGTTCCACAATCGTTGTATCTCTATACATAAACTACTGTATTTCAGCTTCTTTTCTGCTTGCTTTTGCACTAAATTTTTGTCCGCGGGTATTGCCACATCTATCAGTATGTATGTTTTCTCTTTTTTTGTTTTTAATTATTATATTTGGCCTATTGACCTGACTGTGATACCTATCACTATCTGGTGGTTGCAAAGTTAGGAAAAGATTTGCAGTAAGTCAACAAGCAGCACAGAAGTTTGATGGGGAAAGATTTAATCTCAGGAAGCTAAATGAAATGGTTAGGAAACAGTATGAGATTGAGATTTCAAACAGATTTGCAGCTTTGGAGAACTTAAGTGATAGCGAGGACATAATAGGGCTTGGGAGAACATTAAATAGAAAATCAAAACTTCAGCTAAAGAAAGTCTAGGTCTGCACGAATTGAAAGAGCATAAACCGTGGTTTGATGAAGAATGTTTACGTTTTCTAGATCAAAGGAGGCAGGCTAAAATGCAGTGGGTACAGGATCCAAGCCAAAGCAGTGTAGATAATCTGAACAATGTAAGACGTGCAGCTTGTAGACATTTCACGAACAAAAAGACAGCATATCTGAAAGCTAAAATTGAGGAACTTGAAACTAACAGTAAGATAAAAAATCTTAGGGACTTGCATAGGGGCTTCAATGGCTTTAAGAAGGGTAACTAGCCTAGAAGTAATATAGTACAGGATGAGAAGGATGATTTGGTTGCAGATTCCCATAGTATTTTGGTTAGGTGGAGGAACTACTTCTCCCAGCTATTGAATGTACAAGGGGTTAATGATGTTAGGCAGACAAAAATACATACAACAGAACCACTACTGCCCGAGCCAAGTGCCTCTGATGTTGAGTTGGCTACTGAAAAGCTAAAAAGTCAAAAATCACCAAGTACTGATCGAGTCGCAGCAGAATTGATTAAGGAAAGGGGTAGAATAATTCGCTATGAGATCCATAAACTTATTATTGCTATTTGGAAAAAGGAGGAATTGCCTCGAGGAGTGGAAGGAGTCGATCGTTGTACCTATCTATAAAAAGGACGAAAAAACATATTGTAGTAATTATAAGGGCATATCACTTTTGCCAACTACGTACAAAATTTTATCCAACATCCTGTTCTCAAGGTTAACTCCATTCATTCATTCAGTATTCTGTGTGACGACAGGTCCAAAGCCTCCTCCAAAACGATGCCTCACATAGTGCGATCTAGAGCTTCCTCCTTCAAATGAGAGTATCCTCTCCTGTCCTTAAGGTCATTCAGTAATTTCTTACGTCTTCTTCCTCGTCTTCTTGCCACTTGCATCTCCCCCTTTATCTTTCCTTTGATAACTTGTTTTAGAAGGCAGTTTCTACGTAAGATGTGACCAATCCAGTTAGCCTTCCGTTTTCTTATTTCGTGT
>JGI20166J26741_11997806_pt1 | contig 19340 bp, 17 predicted proteins | sample TergutCu122P5_FD_26741 | JGI IMG/M metagenome (IMG submission 26741)
GGCCATAGCCATGCCGACGTGCCCGTTGTTGCCGCCCACGTTGAATATCAGCAGCGCCAGGAAGCTCTGCGCGCCGTTGGTGCCCAGGTAGGAGATGGTCGTGGCCGCGGTGTACACGACAAACATCGGGATTTTGCAGAGCCGCCTTATCGTTTCAAAAAAGCCGGCGCCCCCGTCCCCCGCCTTGCCCTTTTCCCGCTTCTTTCTGGGCGAAAGCGGCACATCCTCCAGCCTTAGCGCCCACAAAAACTGTATGACCAATAAAACCATATCTATAAAGAATATGATATTGAAGCCGAAATTGTCCATCACGCGGCCGATCGCTATGGCCGTCAGCGCGTAGCCCAGGGAGCCGAAGGCGCGCGTCGTGCTGTAGCTCAGGCCGCTGCGCCGCAGGGCGAGCTTGGTCACGTACCCGTCCATGACGGAGGGCAGGGCGCGGGTTGAAACGGAGAGGCCGCAGTAAAGGAAAAACGCCATCCCCAGATTCCTGCCGAAAAACGGCATCAACCCGACAAAAACAAACGTAATCACCGTGCTTGCCAGCACGAGCTTCTTTACGGTTATGAAATAGTCGCTCAGGTAGCCGTATACGGGCAGGGCCACGATTGTAAAAAGTATCGTGCCGGACATGATCAGCGCGATAATGTTGTCCGCGTAACCCAGGTTTTTCAGCACGACGACAAGGAAACCGATGGGGATGCAAAAAGAGGTGTTCGAGATGAACTGCATCGCCGCGAACATCCTGTTTTCCTTTGTCATAATCCTGTCGGGATTGATTTTAAGCATTGCCGTTATCCTGTCGTTTTGCGGTTTTTGTCATGTTTTTCAATGCCTCGCGGATTTGTTCGTATTCATACCCCCTGCGCGTCAGGCGGTCGGTCAGGCGCCTTATTTCTTTCGGGTCATTTGGCGCGCCCGCGCCCGTACCGCGCCCTATAAGGGCTTCTATGTCATTAATTATGTCTCTGTCTTCCGAATAATATTCCGTTAAGGCTGCGGCGGCTATGTCCCGCGGCACGCCCTTCAGCAGCAGCTCGTATTCGATGCGCCGCCTGCCGTACCGCCGGGCCGCGCGCCGCTCGATGAAATCGCGCGCGTAGCGGGCGTCGTCCAGGCCGCCGTTTTCTTTCATTTCCTCTATGACCCCCGCGACGCTTTCGCCGGGGCAGCCGGGGCAGGCCGCTTTCAGCTTGTCCGCAAGCTCTTTGGCCGTCATGTCGCGCCTGGCGAGGGCCGCGTACGCCGCCTCAAGCAGTTTTTCCATGCTGATTTTATTCATCAAACTCCATGTCGTAATTTATATTGTCCATATCCGCGGCCTCAAATTCCATGCCTTCGATTTCTATTTCCCGAATCTCTTCCTCCGGAATCTCGATGGAGGCGTCCTCCGCCTTGGATTTTGAGGATTTGGAGCCCTTTTTCTGGCCGGATTTGTCCGGTTTGGCGTCCTTTTCGCCGGCTTCCGCGGCGGCCGGCCCGGCGGCCAGCTTATCGTTGCGCGGCGGCAGATTGTAATGCTCGCGCACCTTTGATTCTATCTCGCCCAACAAATCGGGGTTTTCCGACAGGTATTTCTTGGCGTTCTCCCTGCCGTTGCCCAGGCGCGTCTCGCCGTAGGCGTACCAGTTGCCGCTTTTGCTCACGATATCGACGTCCACGGCGAGGTCCAGCACGTCGCCCTCAATGGAAATGCCCGTGCCGTACATAATATCGAACTCGCACATCTTAAACGGCGGCGCGACCTTGTTCTTGGCGATCTTGACCCTGGTGCGGTTGCCGACAAACGCCTCGCCGGCCTTGATGGCCCCGATTCTGCGGATATCTATGCGCACGGAGGCGTAGAACTTGAGCGCGCGGCCGCCGGTCGTCGTCTCCTGCGGGCCGCCGCCGCCCGGGTTGTACCCGATCTGCGCGCGCAGCTGGTTGATAAACAAAATGGTGCAGTTGGTCTTGTTGCAGACGGCCGTAAGCTTGCGCAGGCCCTGGGACATAAGGCGCGCCTGAAGGCCCATGTGGCTGTCGCCCATCTGGCCCTCAATCTCGGCGCGGGGCGTCAGCGCGGCGACGGAATCCACGATGACTATTTCTATGGCGCAGGAGCGCACCATGGCCTCCGCTATCTCCAGCGCCTGCTCGCCGTTGTCGGGCTGGGATATATACAATTCGTTGATATTGACGCCCAGCTTTTTGGCGTAGACGGGGTCCAGCGCGTGCTCCGCGTCGATATACCCGGCGATGCCGCCCGCCTTCTGCACCTGCGCCACGATGTGCAGCGCCAGCGTCGTCTTGCCGGAAGCCTCCGGGCCGTACACTTCGATGATTCTGCCGCGCGGTATGCCGCCGACGCCCAGCGCCATATCGATGCTGAGGCTCCCCGTGTTGATTACGGGGACGTTCTGCACCGCCGCGGCCTCACCCAGCTTCATAACCGCGCCCTTGCCGAATTTCTTTTCGATCTCGGCCAGCGCGGTCTCCATAGCCTTCTGGCGCTCCGGCGTATCGCGGAATTCCGAAAAAACCGCCCGCTCAATGACCTTTTTGATCTTCTTGTCGTCCATACTTACCCCGCTCTTTTAAAATTTTTTCTTATAGTGTTGAAATCTATGTTTGTAACTATGATCGAAGCCACGATCAGCGCGGAACCGGCCAGGAACCTCGCGCCCAGCGCTTCGCGCAGCAGCAGCACGGAAAACGCCGAACCGAACACGCATTCCGTGGACATTATGATGGCCGCCTGCGACGCCGTGGTGTATTTCTGCCCCAGGTTCTGTGTTACCAGGCATATGCCCGTGCCGGCCAGGCCCATGTAAATCAGGCTTGAAACCGAAACGAGGTTAAAGTCCGGCAGCCTGCCGCCCATGAAGTATGTAATCACGGCCAGGACAACCGAGCAAACGGCCACGAAATCCGCGCTGACGACGCTGATAACCACAGGGTCGTGCTCCCGCACGAACAGCTGGGTAAGCGCGACCTGAAGCGCGAAGAACAGCGTCGAGACAAACGTGAGGGCCGCGCCCAGGCTGACCGTGAGGCTGTCCGTGACGGATATCAGGCTGACGCCCAGCAGCGACGTCACCGTGCACACCCAAATCAGCGGTTTTGGCGCTTTTCTGAATATCGCGAACTCCAGAAACGGCACGATTATCACATAAATCGCCGTGACGAACGCGCAGGTGGAGGGGGTGGAGTATTTTTGCCCGTATATCTGAATGCTCAGGCCCAGGGCCGTCAGCCCGCCCGAAACCGCGCTGACCAGGAACGTCCGCCGGGAAAGGCCCTTCAATTTCTTCCAGAACACGGCCGTCAGGAACAGCCCGCCGATGGCGAACCGGCCGGCCAGCAGCATTACTGCGGAAAACCGCGCGTCCAGGACGGCCTGCGTACACACGAAGCCCATGCCCCAAAGGGCGGCTGTCATCAATATCAGCGCGTTCGCCGCTCTCCTGCTCATTATACGCTCCCCCGCGCCCCGCCGCAATGGATTTCAGTAATTTACAATAATTTTCTTCTAAGCAAGTCAAGCACGGATACAACCGCGCGGGCGCGCACCCTGCCGCGCCTGCCCGTGATGTTCAGCTGCCGGACGGTGACGTCCCCGTTCACGCAGGCCGCTATGTACACCAGCCCGACGGGTTTTTCCGGCGTGCCGCCGCCCGGCCCGGCTATGCCCGTCGTTGCCAGGCCGATATCCGCGCCGGCGGTTGCGCATATGCCCAGAGCCATCTCCCGCGCGGTCTGCTCGCTTACCTCGCCGCGGCGCTCCAGCGTCTGCGCGCTGACGCCCAGGCGGCCCAGCTTGGCGCGTTTATTATAGGCTATCACGCCCTCCAGCAGCGCGTCCGACGCGCCGGGAATATCCACAAACGCCGAGGTCAGCAGCCCGCCCGTGCAGGATTCCGCGCACGCCAGCGTCAGCCCCCTGTCTTTGACCATGCCCAGCACGACTTCCGCCAGCGTCCGGTCGTCCTCCGTGTAGATATTATCCCCGAAGCGGCGGCGTATCTCCTCCAGGGCCGGCAGCATTATGTTATCGGCCTCTTCCCGCGTTTTGGCCGCGGCGGTCAGCCGGAAGTACATCTCCGATTCCTTGGCGTAGGGCGCGATAGTCGGGTTGGTCTGCGCGTCGATCAGATCCTTTATCATCGTCTCGGCCATGCTTTCGCCCACGCCCACAATGTGTATTGGATGCGAAAAGTAGCTCTGATTCTGGTTAAAAGCGGCGAGGCGTTTCCGCAGATATTCTTCGATATGCTCGTCGAACATGGGCTTCATCTCGTTGGGCGGGCCGGGCAGCAGTATCAGCGTTTTGCCGCCTTCCTCGATTATGATGCCGGGGGCGGTGCCGTTGCCGTTTTGCACGGCTGTCGCGCCTTCGGGGATAAGCGCCTGCTTCATGTTGCTTTCCGGCATACGGCCCCGCGCGGTGAACATGCGCCGCAGGTTTTCCAGGCTCTCCGCGTCCTCCACCAGCGCCCTGCCGAAGAATTCCGCCGCCGCTTCCTTGGTTATGTCGTCCCCGGTCGGCCCCAAGCCGCCCGTGGTGATCACGATATCCGCGCGCTCAAACGCCGATTTAAGCGCGCGCCTGAGCCGCACGGCGTTGTCCCCCACGACCGTCTGATAATACACCGGGATGCCCAGCCCCGCCAGCTTTTCCGAGAGGTACTGCGCGTCGGTGTTGACGATGCCGCCCAGCAGCAGCTCGGTGCCTACAGATAAAATTTCCGCGTTCATTGCATACATCCTCTATTTATAATACTCAAACTCGTACCCGCAAAGCCGCACGGTGTCGCCCTCGCGCGCGCCCAGCTCCTCCAGCCGCGCGTTTATGCCCTTTTCGTTCAGATAGCGCTGGAAGAAGGCGAAGCCCTTTTCGGTATCCAGGTTGGTGTAGCCCAGCATACGCTCGATGCCCGCGCCCTCGACCACAAAGCACTCGCCGCCCTTTTCCGCAACCTTTTCAACCGTGAACGCCTCCCTGTCAATTTCCGGCGCGGATTCAATAAAATCCTCCTCGAAAGGCGCGGGCCGCGGGATGTCCCGCAGAAGCCGCTCGGCATGCGCCAGCAGCGGGCCGATGCCTTCGTTAGTCGCGGCGGATATGGGGAAAACGGCCGTGCCCAGGGGCTCGAAGCGCTCTTTGAGCTTGATGTAGTTTTCCTCCGCGCTCGTCAGGTCCATCTTGTTGGCGGCGATGACCTGCGGGCGGAGGGGCAGCGCCGGGTCGTAAGCGGCCAGCTCCGCGTTGATCTTATCAATGTCGGTTAGCGGAGAGCCGCCCTCGACCGCCGCCGCGTCCACCACGTGTATGAACGCCCGCGTGCGCTCGACATGGCGCAGGAAGTCATGCCCCAGCCCAGCGCCGGAGCTCGCCCCCTCTATAAGCCCGGGGATGTCCGCCAGCACGAAATCCGCGCCGTACTTTGAGCGCACGACGCCCAGATTGGGCGAGAGGGTGGTGAAATGGTAATCCGCGATTTTGGGGTTGGCGTTGGTAGCCATGGCCAGCAGGGTGGACTTGCCGACGTTGGGCAGGCCGATGATGCCGATATCCGCGATCAGTTTCAGCTCCAGCGTGACGTTGTACTCCCTGCCGGCCCCGCCGCGCTCGGCGTAGCGCGGGGCCTGGCGCGTCGGGGTGGCGAAATGCTGGTTGCCGCGCCCGCCCCGGCCGCCCTTTATCAGCGCGCGCGGCTCGCCGCAGGCGCTCATGTCGGCCATGACTTTGCCGCTTTCGGCCTCCCGCACGACCGTCCCCTGCGGCACCCTGACGACGGCGTCCGCCCCGTCCTTGCCGGTGCAGTTCTTCTTGCCGCCGTCCCCGCCGTTTTCCGCGGCGAATTTCCGCTTGTACCGGAAATCCAGCAGCGTCGAAAGCCCCGCCTCCGCGACGAACACGACGTCCCCGCCGCGGCCGCCGTCGCCGCCGTCCGGCCCGCCGTTGGTGATGTATTTCGCGCGGTAGAATGACACGCAGCCGTTGCCGCCGTTGCCGGATTTGATCGTGATGTTGGTTTTGTCTATAAACATAATTCCGCCTTCAAAAAATTCATAGTCGATTTAATATTCCCCAAAATTTGTCCATCCTCGCATTTCAGAAACGCGTCCGCTATCTCCTCCGACCCAAGGTTCTCCGTCACGGCAAACCCGAAACCGCGCATGAATTCCGCCATCTCCGCCCTGCCCATCCCGAACAGGACGGCCTCGTCCTTTCTGGTGATGTTCGCCGCCGCGCCCGGCCTGAAATTCAGGTAATCAAGCCCGATAAGACTGCCCCGCGCCGAACATTCCGCGATGTGCCGCAAGGTGCCGCGCGCGGCCGCCTCCGTAAGGTAAAGCGTGACGCCTTCCCAGATAAACGCCGATTTCGCGGCCTTATCGAACCCGGCGGCGCAAAGCGCGCCGGACAGGCTGTCCTTCTCGAAATCCACGGGCACAAAGCGGACGCGGGAATGGTCGATATTATTGCGGTTTAATGTTTCGATTTTTTCATCCTGGGTAAACGGCGCGTCTGCCTCGAATATCTTCGCGCCGCCGGCGCGCTCCCCGAACCTGTACGCCCGGGTATCATACCCCGCGCCCAGCAGAACGATTTGCGGCGTATCCGTTTGCAGGCAGTCCAGGAAAAATCTGTCAAAATAAGCCGTCCGCGCTATCAGGTATTCATACGTCCCCGCGCGTATTTTTTGCTTCGCGGCCTCGCGGTATGCGCCGCTTCCGAGCTTCGCGCGCCTTTCCTCCGGCAGAAACAGTTCGGCCAGATGATCATGCCCTTTGATATTCCCGTCGTCCTCATAGCAAGACAACGCGCGCATAAACGCCGTGCTCCGGGCCGTTTCGGAAACCTGCCGCTGCTCGCTCATTTTTTGCTCCTTTTAACGCAGACTATACATTAAAAAGGCTTTCAAATCAAGATTTGAAAGCCCGATGATCATTGTTTAGACGGCGCGATGTGGGCATCGCGCCCTACTCCGCGGCCTCTAAGGGATAAACGGAAACCTGCTTTTTATCTCTGCCTTTTCTCTCGTACTTAACGCGCCCGCTGACAAGGGCAAAAAGCGAGTCGTTGGAAGCTCTGCCCACGTTTATGCCGGGGTGAATCTTCGTGCCGCGCTGCGTATAGAGGATATTGCCGGCCAGCGCCAGCTGCCCGTCCGTGCGCTTGACGCCCAGGCGCTTGGCCTCGGAATCGCGGCCGTTCTTTGTGGAGCCGACGCCTTTTTTATGGGCGAAAAACTGAAGGTTTAATCTTAACATGTCGCACCTCATTCTATATGATCCATATGATCGGTGATAATTTTAATATCAATGCTCTTCCCGTACTGCCGCTTGACGCTGAACAGGCCCAGCTCCAGGGATTTCAGCAGTATATCCGCGCCGCCGGAATGTTCGCCTTCGGCGGCCTTGAGCTGAAAATTCAAATAGCCCTTTTCGTCGTATTCGCAGGTAAAACCGGCGTCCGTCAGGCTTTCCACGGAATTGACCGCGTTGAGCGCCAGCATCGAAACCGCCGCGCAAACAATCTCGCGCCCGTGGTTTTTGATTTCAAAGCCGCGAATATCCCCGGCCTTATTCTTGTATAGCTTCGCTCTGATCCGGCGCAGCCGGATTCTGCACTTCTTTGATCTGTTCATCGGTTTGACCGGCTTCCTGACCGGGCTCTTCGCCGTGGTCGGCCGTGGGGTAAACGGCGCTGATTTTCAGGCGCGTGAACGGCTGCCTGTGGCCCTTTTTCTTATGGAAGCCCTTTTTGCTTTTGAACTTGTAGATAATGACCTTTTTCTCTTTGCCGTCGCCCATGATTTCCGCGGCGACGCTGGCCCCTTCGACATAGGGCGAGCCGACGACAACGCCGTCCTCGCCGCCTAGCAGTATGACCTTATCGAACGCGTATTCCTCGCCGGCCACGCCGCCGAGCTTTTCGACCTTGATCACGTCGCCCTCTTTAACCTTATACTGTTTGCCGCCTGTTTCAATAATCGCGTACATACAACACCTCCTGATTTACGGTGACTCGCCGGATGCGGCGCCATGCTTATGTGCCGGGCAATAAATCAAAACCGGCACGCCCCTCCGCGCGGTACAAATACCAAAGAATCATACCACAACAGGCGGACAATGTCAAGGCATATTTTCCCGATTGCCTGTATATATTTAAATAAACTTGTATTAGGGCGGGAATGATGTGAAAAAATTCGGGTTTATCATGAAAACAGCCGCGCTGGCGGTGACAGCCGCGGTGGCGCTGGCGGGCTGCCAGCCCCTGCAATCCCCTTCCGGCGGCGCGCAGGCGAACAAGAGCTCATATGTAAAAATCCAGAAGCGGCTCATGGGACTTCAGACATATAGAAGCTTCGTCACCCTGGAAAGCAATTCCAACAAGGGCAGCGATACATACGAGATGATCCAGCAGTGCAAAATCAACGGCGAGTACCGCGTCGAAGTCACCGCGCCGGCCAGTGTCGCGGGGTTCGTCACCGTGAACGACGGCAAATCCGTGCGCCAGTTCAACCAGACATTGCAAGACAAACTCGTGGTGTTTCCCGACACGGACCCGGCCCGCGAACATGTCCGCAACGAGATGTTGATAACCAGTTTTATCAAGAATTACCTCGATTCAGACGAGGTTTCGGTCAGCGTCGCGGATTTCGGCGAAGGGAACTGCACCGTGCTGGAGGCCAGCATACCCGGCAAACCCGGCATACCCAACAGCAATACGCATTTTGTCAAGGAGAAGCTCTGGATCGACAACAAGACGCTGGACCCCGTGCAGCTGATCGTGTACGACGATCACGACATCGAACAGATGATCTTAACCTACAAAACCTTTGAATATAATATAGAATTGGCCGACAGCGTATTTCAATGATATTTTTTTAATCAGGGTATACACTTTTTGCAGCAGGGGAATACTATAAGAAGATACTACGGCAAAAAACCTACATTGTTGCGGAGAGTGAAACACATTGCTAGTCAGACGTGGTGATATATTTTACGCGGATCTGAGCCCGGTAATCGGCTCCGAGCAGGGCGGCACGCGCCCCGTGCTTATCGTGCAGAACGACGTCGGCAACAGGCACAGCCCGACCATTATCTGCGCGGCCATCACTTCGCAGATAAACAAGGCGAAGCTGCCGACGCATATCGAGATTGATACGACGCAGTGCACGCTGGTCAAAGATTCGGTGGTGCTTCTGGAACAGATAAGGACGATAGACAAGAAGCGCCTGGGCAGCAAGATATGTATGCTGGACGCGGGGCTGATGGAAAAAGTGGATAAGGCGCTGATGATCAGTTTCGGTCTGGCAAATACATAAACTAGGAGCTGGAAACAAAGAGGCCGGAGGCCGGAAAAAAACCTTGCGCGGGTTTTTCCGGCTTCCGGCCTCTTCATGGTAATTTCATCGTTCATGACAATCTTGTAATAATCTATGAAATTACCGTGCGGTCCATTAATTTCCTCTTGATTATTGTCGAAATTTGGGATATTATACTATTGTATACAAAATGCGCCAGACAGTAGCGCCGCACCCAATAACTGTCAGACATAAGAGAGGAGAAATCACAATGAAAAAAACAAAAGCAATGCCCGCCGCGAGGAAGGTTTTGGCCGCGGCGATAGCGGCAATCATGTCGCTGACGATATTATTGCCGGCTCAGATGGCTTTCGCGGCTGACACCCAGCCCTACGCCGTGGACGGCAGAACGCTCACCGCCGCCCAGGCCGGCGACTCGTCCGACTGGATCGAGATCGCCCGTTACAACGACAATTCCCTGATCGTGCGCAAAAATTTCGTAAACTGGAATACAAACGCCAGTTGTTACGGCAACCCGAGCTATCAGTACCTTCCTTTCGGTACGACGACCGCCTACAATAACTCCAACGTTCGCAAGTACATAAACGCCTGGTTCAACGGCACCGCCGCCGGAGCGGCCGATAAGCTGGCGAGCAGCGCCAGGCTGCGTGACTACGCGGTGAAGAACAATGCGCTTAGCGCTATCGGCACTTGCTGTAATCCTAACGTGTCGCTGAGCGACGGGCTCAGCAAGCCCACGGACACCCTGGTCAACACGGGCGACGACGTGGCTTTCGCGCTGAGCTACAGCGAAACGGCGGACTTTTGCTCCTTATTGTATTTTATGCGGAATTTGTATATCGCCAATCAACCAAGCCCTGCCATCGCAACTGCCAACTACGCCAAACTCAACCTCGCTCCGGGTTATATGTACGGGATGTGGCTGCGCTCCCCGGGCGATTGCGCCAACACGGCGGGTTCTATGTGCAACAGTTACAGCTCGGTGGTTCCCGGCAGAGTATTTCAATTTAAAATAAGCGGCAGTTCGAGCGAATACGGAATGATTCATCCCGCGCTGTGGGTGAAATCTAACATATTCATCACCACGGCCACCATCACGGTCATACATAAAGACCTCGACACCAATACGGTTCTTTCGCAGGAAGTATTGACTGTTCCCGCCGGCGCTTACGGCCCTTACAACAGCTATCCTTTCGCCGGCTATAACTACGTTGGGCTGGACGCCGGCAGCGCGCCGGCCTCCGGAACTATCGGCGCGGGCCAGGCCATTACGATTACGTTCGGCTATTCAAAAGCGGTTCAGAAGGCCACCGTTATAGTCATCCACAGGGATATGGACACCGGTGCAACACTCTGGGAGGATGACCTCACTGTGGATGCGGGCGCGTATTCGTACAACCCCTATCCTTTCAGCGGTTATATGTATATAGGTCTGGCTCCCGGAAGCGACCCGGCCTCCGGCACAATCGCGGGCGGTGAGACCAAGACTGTTATCTTCACCTATACTAAATTCTGGTAAATCGGTAAATCGCTTATTTATTCCTCCGCTGTCTTTCAGATAACGGCGGTATGACAGACCTCCCAGGCATGAGGCCTGCACTGCGGGCCTCTGCTTGGGAGGTCACGTTTTTATCAGCTTATGTCAAGTAATATTCTACAGATAAAATTCGACAAAATAAACCATAGAGGGCGAGGCTGGAAAAATTTACTCTTGACTTTTGTCGAAATTTGGTATATTATACTATATATACAAAATGCGCCAAACAGTAGCGCAGCACCCAATTACTGTCAGACAAAAGAGAGGAGAAATCACAATGAAAAAAACAAAAGCAATGCCCGCCGCGAGGAAGGTTTTGGCCGCGGCGATAGCGGTCATCATGTCGCTGACGATATTATTGCCGGTTCAGATGGCTTTCGCGGCTGACACTCAGCCCTACGCCGTGGACGGCAGAACGCTCTTAGCAGCCAAAGCCGGCGACTCGTCCGACTGGATTGAGATCGCCCGTTACAACGGTTATTCCCTGATCATCCGCAAGACGCCCCTTTCGAGCAGCGCGACCTACTTCAACACCAATCTGGACAACACGTATTGGAACTCGTTAGTGCGCTGCAACATCAATAACTGGTACAACAACACATTGAGAAGCGATTCCAAGCTGCGCAGCTACGCTGTTACGAACAACGCCATCAATTGCCTGGGTACATATGGGACGGTCTACGTGGACGGCATAAGCCTGCCGAACGCGATAGCGGCGCCCAAAGGAAACGACGTGGCTTTCGCGCTCAGTTTCTGTGAGGCGGCCTTCTACTGCTCCACCCAATATATTAACCAATGGAATAACCCCACGGTTATGAGCAGCTCCACAGCCGCCTATAACAATTACCATAAACTGCTGCCCAAATATGCCGGCACGGCGGCAACCCCGGCTTACTGGCTCAGGTCGCCGGGAACGGGCGCGTATTACGCCGGCAATGTTGTTTATCAGGGCGGCGACAGTACTTATGGTACTGACAGAGTCATAGGCCGTACAAGCCAGGACACCGTTATCGGCACTTATGGCCACTATCGCCCGGCCCTGTGGGTAGGCTCGGGGATATTTGACGAAAATGGCACTGTCAATGTCATTTACAAGGACGCCGACAGCGGAGCGATACTGGGCCAGGATACATTCACGGTCGTCGCGGGCGCTTACGGCCCCTACCTCCCGAAAACTTTCGCGGGATATGACGCGGGAACGCTGGCTCCCGGAAGCGACCCGGCCTCCGGCACTATCAACGCCAGTGAGACCAAAAACATCACCTATCTCTACAAGAAAAGCATAACGACAGCGACAATTACGGTCATACATAAGGATCTCGACACCAATGCGGTTCTTTCGCAGGAAGTTCTGACTGTTCCCGCCGGCGCTTACGGCCCTTACAACAGCTATCCTTTCTCCGGCTATAGCTACGTTGGGCTGGCCGCCGGCAGCGCGCCGGCCTCCGGAACTATCGGCGCGGGTCAGGCCATTACGATTACGTTCGGCTATACAAAAGCGGCTCCGATTCAGAAGGCCACCATTATAGTCATCCATAGAGACATGGACAACGGTTCGACAATTTGGAGGGATGACCTCACCGTGGATGCAGGCGCTTATTCGTACAACCCCTATCCTTTCAGCGGTTATATGTATTGGGGCCTGGATCCCGCAAGCGCCCCGGCCTCCGGCACAATCGCGGGCGGTGAGACCAAGACCATTATCTTCGACTATACTAAATTCTGGTAAATCGGTAAATTGGTTATTTATTCCTCCGCTGTCTCTTAGATAACGGCGTATGACAGACCTCCCAGGCATGAGGCCCGCACTGCGGGCCACTGCCTGGGAGGTCACGTTTTTGTCTGTTTATAGGATTAGGATTTTTTCTTCTTTTTTGGCGCAAGCGCCGCTATCGCCCCTGCCGCTGCCAGCGCCGCCGCCAGCAGCAGCGAGGACGCGCCGGCCCTGTCGCCCGTTTTCGGGTTGACGCGCGCCCGCGGCGGCGCGGGCGGGGTGGCCTGCGCGTCATTGGCGGGTTCCAGTTGTTCGCTGAGAGTTTCAGGCGGCGCGGTCTTGTCCGCCCGCAGCTCTTCCAATTCTTCCAGATATTCGTCCGGCTCCGTCAGATCCGCCAATTCTTCCAGCTCATGGGCGTAGTTATCGGGAATCGGGCCGGTTATTGCCGTTTCAGGCGGGGGCGCTTGCGGCGGGGCCTGTTTATCCGGGGGATTAGCGGGCCCCGGGCTGTTCGCTGCCGGCGGCTGATAAGGCGGCTGATAAGGCGGTTGGTATGGCGGCAGATATGGCGGCTGTTCCGGCGGCTGATTCGTCGGCTGATCTATCGGCGGGTATGACCGCGCCGGCCGCCGGGCCGCGGGCCCTCGCGAAGGCGGCGGGCCGCCCGGCGGCAATGACGTGGGGGTGTCCGGCGGCGCTGACGTCGGCGTGGACGGCTCCTCCGGCCCGTTATTGATTTCCGTGTTGATTATCAGGGCGTCCGCCCATGCCCCGGCCTCATCGTCCCATACGGGCTGGATGATTTCCACATCATAGCCCTCCAGAGGATTGCCGGCGGAATAGGGGGTGAAAACCCCGCCGCCATAATCGCCCTCCGCCACGGTGTAAGCTATGGCGTGAACCTCTCCGTTCGGGTCCGGCTTTGCGGCGTATATTGGCAATTCGGGCCAGACGTGCCGCCAGCCGTTCGCGTCGCTTAATACAACGGGCTCCCCGTACGGCGCGCCGTCGGCATACAGCCGCGCCCAGACATATGGCAGCGCCGCGCCTCGCCATTCCTTGCGGACGGTCAGGCCCGACAACGCGCTTATCTCAAGCCGCCCGTTATTGCCGAGCATATAGAATTGCAGCGGGCCCGCGTAATCGGCGGCGAGCATATACGGGCTGGTCAGCGTGGGGTTGTTCTGTTTCGGCGCAATAACCGCGCCGGTTTCCCTGCGTTCGCCCGCGGGGATATACGGTATGCCCCGCGCGTCTTCCGCTATCGCGGTTATTCGCTGGTCAACCAATCTGTATTCATCCGCCAGATACCCCGGAACATTCCGGTCGAAGTATTTTTGCAATACGTAATAATCAACGCCCGGCGCGTATGCTCCGGCGGGCGCGTACCCCGTTCCGTCAAATGTGAACAGGGGCGTGTCCTGCGTGAAGTAATAATACGGATTGTAGCTGTTCGGTTCGAACAGCGCGTACGCCGATTCGCCCTTCCAGGCGTCGCTGTAAAAGTAATAGCCCGTTCCCTCTGGGGTTTGGTTATCGGCCTTGTATTCGCCGGAAATGCCGGCGATATCCAGGTTATCCGCCAGCCCCACCGTGTAATGCACGCTTATCGGAAACGCCTCCTTAATCGTCAGGCCGTTCACGTTCAGCTGTTCGTCATAGGTCTCGGCGACCGTCCGCACAGGTATCAGGCTGGCCGGGATATACCACTTCACCATCTGCTGCCCGCGGACAAGCGGTATCTTATGCTGCGCGTGGCCCTTTACCTCGAAAAGGCCGGTTTCCAGCGCCGTCGTAACGGTCAGGTACATGCGCAGCAGGCTGGTATGTTCGCCGGAAATATCGTTAATAATCGACGAATTATAAATGGGCCGCAGTTCGACAATGCCCGCCGCGCCCGCCGGGGCGGGCAGCGCCGCGCCGGACGCGTCATAATAGAACCCGGCGAAATCCCCGGCGCTGTCGGCGTACCAGCGCAGGGCCGACTTAAAATCGCTGTCGCTGTTATAATACATCTGGCCGGCGGCGATGTTCGTCAGCAGTATTTGCTCGGCGGCGCTCCGGCCCACGCCCAGGCGCGCGGCCAGCGCGTGGGCGGTTTCGTCCCATATCGCGCTCCCAACAGACCCCTGGGTGATATACCTGGCCATGTTGGAGCCGTAGTACATATCCCCGTTGACCCAGACGCCCTTGAAATTCTTGAACTGCATGTATTCGCCGATGGGATCGGTAAAAACAAGGTATCCCGAAAAATCGGGGTTGACCGGGTCGGCTTCGGTGGCGTAGTTTCCGGCCGAAATGACGTCCCGCGCGATGGTCTGGAAGGCGCTGTCCAGGGCCCGCTTATCGTCGGCGGGGAAATAACCGTCCGTGTATAAATAATCCTTGATATAATTATCCGTGTTTACGGCCGTCGTCAGGTCGCGGCTCGTGCTTTCCCTTCTCAGGGCCGGGAACGCTATGGTTCCAAAGGCGGGGTCGACAAACTGATCCAGCAGCGTCTGCATATTGTACGCCGTTCCGTTAAACGTCTGGCTGTTTGCGCGCGTGTTCGCCTCCGTCGGGTTCATCACGGAAGGCGCGTGGACGCCGGAAACCCCCACGCCGATTGTATAGAACCGCGCCGCCGTGTCCGCCTCGCCGTAATAATGGTCGCGAATCTGCTGTTTCCAATAAGCCGCCGTCAACACGGTCAGCAGGTCTACGCCCATATCGGAAGCCGAGCCGTTGCCGCAGTCATAGCCGGCGTCGGTATCGCCGCCCTCTACTTTATAATTGCGCCAGCCGTACGTCGGGTCTCCGTCGGTGAGCAGCACGACGGACGGGCGGCGCGTCACGGTTATTTCTTTGCCGCTTTCGGTCGTGTGGGTGTATTGCGTATCGGGATTGTCCGTCAGAATCTTCGCGCCGCGGTATATGCCGCGCTGAGTCGGCGTCCCGCCCTGCACCGTGACGTTCCGCGCGGCGGCGTACTGCGCGGGGATATTCGGATTTACGCTGATGCCGTTTCCGCTGATGCTGAAATAATCCCCGGGGACGTCATAATGCCCGAGCTTTAAGATCACGTCCGCGGCGGAATACCAGGTGCTTCCGCTCTGGTACCCGCCGTAATAAACGACGGAGACGCGGTTTTCCGGGTTGGCGTCCATGATTGTGCGAATGGCGTCGTTAAGCGCGGAAATCATCAGGGCGGCGCGGCTTTGCCCGCCTATCTGGTTCGAATACATACTGCCGGATGCGTCCACGATAAACACGACGTCGGAAGGTTCGCGCACCGTCTCTATAGAATAACTCTGGGACAGCGCCGACAGCGAGACCAAAAACTGGTCCGGCGGCGGAATGATGGTATAAACCGGGTTATTTTGATGGTCCGTCAGCGTGACGCCGCCGGTGCTGACGGATTTATCCACCCAGACATGGCCGTTTTCGATGGTGGACGGCTGAAACGATTTGGTAAAATCGGACGTGACAGGGTCGGAAACCATTTTATGTACGTCCCGGAAAGCCGCGCCCTGCAAAACGACCGGATTGCCCGCCACGGAAAAGACCAGCGCCGCGCTGATCACCACAACCCATGCAACCAATACCGCTATGATTTTTTTAAGTTTTATCATTTATTGTACCTCCGTATTTGATTAATAGTATCTGTATGCTGATACAATATTTACGAGGGAAAACATGGCTGGCGATTTTAAGCGATTTTAAGAAATGTTTCCGTTTATTTTCTGGAAATTTTATGCTACAATATAATGTATGAGAATAAAAGAGGTGATTTTATGTCCATTTTACATGCGTACGCAATGCCGCACCCCCCGCTGGCCGTGCCGGGGGTGGGCCGGGGCGAGGAAAACGAAATACGGGCGACGCTGAACGCTTTTGACGGCGCCGCGAAGGAAATCGCCGAACTCGCGCCCGAAACGATTGTTTTTATCACCCCGCATAATGTGATTTATTCCGATTATTTCCACATATCGCCGGGCAGGGGCGCGAAAGGGGATTTTTCCCGCTTCGGCGCGCCCGGGGCGCGGCTGGAGACGGAATACGACGCGGAGCTGGCGGCGGAGACGGCGCGGCTGGCGCGGGAAAGCGGCCTGCCCGCCGGCGGCGAGGGGGAGAAGGACGCGCGGCTGGACCACGGCGTGATGGTGCCGATGTGGTTCATCAACCGCCGCTATAAGAATTATAAGACGGTGCGGATATCCCAGTCCGGCATGGACGCCGCGGCGCATTACCGCCTGGGGCAGTGCATAGCGCGGGCCGCGGAGGGGGCCGGGCGCAAAACCGTCCTGATCGCCAGCGGCGACCTCTCGCACAAGCTGTCCAAAGGCGGCCCGTACGGGCTCGCCCCGGAAGGCGCGGCGTTTGACGCCGCGGTCGTTGAGACGCTTTCATCCGCGGACTTTATGGGGCTGATGACCATTCCGTATAATCTGAGAGAATGCGCCGCCGAATGCGGCTACAATTCGTACGTGGCGCTGGCGGGCTGTTTTGACCGCCGCGAAGTTAAGGCGCGGTTGTTTTCATACGAAGGCCCGTTCGGGGTCGGCTACGCCGTCGCGGGCTTCGCGCCGGGCGAGCCGGACGAAAGCCGGAATTTCCTTGATCAGTATAATGACGCCGTTCTAGCGGGCGCGCGGGAAAGCCGGGCTTCGGAGGACAGTTACCGTTCGCTGGCGCGGCAATCCCTTGAATATACGGTAAAAACCGGTAAAACGCTGCCGCTGCCGGGCGGACTGCCGGGCGAACTGCTTGATAACCGGGCCGGCGTCTTTGTCTCCCTTCATAAGAGCGGGCGCTTGCGCGGCTGTGTCGGCACAATCGCGCCGACGGCGGACAATATCGCGCAGGAGATTATACAAAACGCCGTCTCCGCCGGGACGCGGGACAACCGCTTTGAGCCGGTGGTCGCTTCCGAACTGCCGTTCCTGACGTACAAAGTGGACGTTTTATCCGCCCCGGAGGCGGTCTCCGGCCCGGAAGAGCTGGACGTGAAGCGTTACGGCGTGATCGTCACAAGCGGGTACCGGCGCGGCCTGCTGCTGCCGGATTTAGAGGGAATAGACACCGTGGAGGAACAGATAGACATAGCGCGGGAAAAAGGCGGCATACCGCCCGGCGCGCCGGTCAAACTCGAACGCTTTGAGGTGACCCGCCATGAATGAGGGCGCGGCGCGCCCGGCGGCGTTCTGGAGCGCGGCGGGAAACGGCGCGGTGGATTGCGCGCTGTGCCCGCACAACTGCCGGATACCCGAAGGCGCGGCGGGGTTCTGCGGCATACGCCGGAACAGCGGCGGCGCGCTGTACGCCTCGAATTACGGGCGCGTATCCGCAATCGCGCTGGATCCGGTTGAAAAGAAGCCGCTCTATATGTTTCACCCCGGCAAATACGTCCTCTCCATCGGCGGCTTCGGCTGCAACCTGCGCTGCCCGTTCTGCCAGAACAGCGAAATCTCAACCGAATACGACAAAGCCCCGCGTGACGCCGGGTATGTATCGCCGGAACGCGTCGCGGAGCTTGCGAAAAAGGCCGTGCCGGAAGGCAATATCGGCGTGGCCTATACCTATAACGAGCCGCTGATCGGGTACGAGTACCTGCGCGACTGCGCCGGACTGGTGCGCGGAGCGGGCCTGCTGAACGTCGCCGTGACCAACGGCTACATCAACGCCGAGCCGCTGGAAGCGCTCCTGCCGCTTATCGACGCGATGAATATCGACCTGAAGGGCTTTTCCGAAGGCTTTTATCAGAATTTAAGCGGCGGGCTTGAGGCGATCAAAAATACGATTGCGCTGTCCCACAAGCGCTGCCATGTGGAGATCACCACGCTGATTATACCGGGCGAGAACGATTCGGAGCCGGAAATCGCGGAGCTGGCGCGGTGGCTGGCCTCACTCAGCCCGGAGATACCGCTGCACCTGACCCGCTTCTTCCCGCGCTATCGCTATTCGGACAGAGCCCCCACCCCGCGCGGGACGGTTCAAAGGCTTTGCGGCGTCGCGAAAAAATACCTCGCGAATGTTTACGCCGGGAATATGTATTAGGAGACATTATAATGAAGCAGATACGAAAGACAGAGGCCGGCGAGCTTCCGGCGGTTTTGGAAGTCTACGCCGAAGCGCGGGAGCTCATGCGGGAGAGCGGCAACCCCGGCCAGTGGGGCGACGCCTACCCGCCGCGCGAACTGATCGAAAGCGATATTCGGGCGGGGAAAAGCTATGTCTGCGTTGAAAACGGTGAAATCGCCGCCGTGTTCTATTTCGCGGTCGAACGCGACCCAACTTATAAGCGGATAGACGGCGAATGGCTTAACGACGCGGCTTACGGCGTCGTCCACCGCGTGGCCAGGCGGCGCGGCGCCAAAGGCGTGGGCGTGTTCTGCGTAGACTGGTGTTTCGGCCAGTGCGGCAATATAAGGATCGACACGCACCGCGACAACGCGCCGATGCGCAGACTGCTCGCCAAACTCGGCTTCGCGTATTGCGGTGTCATCCGGCTGCGGGACGGGGACGAGCGGCTGGCGTTTCAGAAAATCTTATAACAAAAAAACAATCCAGCGCGCCGGCAAGGCGGCTGGATTGTTTTTATCAGGCTGCGCAGCCCGACGGGGCAGCGCCTTATCCAACGGTAAAGCTGACTATTGGCGGATTGACGGCAAAGGCGGATCGACGGTAAAGCTCACGTTAAACGCAGCCGTTATCCCATTCCCCCCGCTGACCGTTATAGTCGCGGTATAAGTACCCCCCGCAAGCCCCGTAACCGGTACCACGG
>JGI20166J26741_11998917_pt1 | contig 19339 bp, 11 predicted proteins | sample TergutCu122P5_FD_26741 | JGI IMG/M metagenome (IMG submission 26741)
GAGAAACATCCTTCATAAAAGACTCTTTTGTAAGCCTCCATCCCAATGAAATAGCGGGAAATGTTCCCCAAGGTTGTTTTGTTCCCCACAATTGACTCGCTGCTTCACGACGTAAGCTTGCCATTACCATATATTTATCCTCATAATTGTAATTGATTCTCCCAAAAAATCCGATAAGATTGGTTTCTGAGTGGTAGCTTGACTGTGGATTGGTTACCCTACCATCTTTAGTGGCTTCTCCTAATCCAATGTTGTAATATCCAAACATATCAGTTGGGAAATCCCAATTTTCCATAGACATATTCGTATAGGCATTTTCTTGATAGCTATACCCGATAAGAGCTTTAATTCTGTGATTGCCAAAATATTTTGAATATTCGGCAGTCAGTTCGGCAAGTTTATCAATCGACTCGGCAGCTCCCATATTTGCATATCCGTTTCTTCCGTCTCTAAGCGTCGAAACATGTTGTTTGGTTTCAGAATAACCATTCGTTTGGTTCCATTTTGAATAGGATATTACGCTTGAAAGTTTTAATCCTTCCATAGGCAATAATGTAATTGTACCGTTTATTCTTGAAAGATGCCGGCTTGTTTCCCCATTACTTTCATTCAAATCCGAAACCGGATTTTCATATTCAAATTTCGTGATTTGTTGAAACCATGTTCCATCAGGGTTTTTAACCGGCGCGGTTGGATTTTGAATAAGCGCCTGCCTGTAGATATATCCGTTAAATCCATTTAATTTTGTAGCAGAATTAAGGAGATCAAAATTAAACTTCAATTTGTTGTCAAACATGCTGTGATTCACGTTTGCTCGTCCGTTAAATACCTGATTATACGATTTTAAGAATACTCCTTGCGCGGAGTTGTAGTTTAAATTAATCAAATAATTGGACGTTTCATTTCCTCCTCTGAATGTTACATTATGGTTTTGGGAGACCGGTTGGCGTGAAATTTCTTTTAACCAGTCTGTTGTAGTTCCCAAATCAGTGTTCTTATCTCTATAGCCATCGCTGATTTGTTGGCGAAAATCTGCAGCTGTGGCGAGATTCAATTTTCTTGCAATCGATTGCACACTTATGTATGTACTGTATTCTACAGAGGTTTTAAAATTCCCGCTTGCTCTTCTTGTAGTAATTAAAATTACTCCATTGGTAGCGCGGGAACCGTATATTGCAGCAGCTGAACCATCTTTTAACACATCAATTGATTCAATATCCTGAGGAGCAACAGTCCTCAAATCACCCGGTATCCCATCAACAAGGACAAGTGGACTAATGCTTGCTCCAACGAGAGTCGTATTCCCTCTCAATATTATCTGCGTTTGTCCTGTTGGGTCGCCGGTTGGCATTACCACAGTGAGGCCGGCAACTTTACCCTGAATCAATTGTCCGGCGTCGCTTACGTTTCCTTTAATAAAATTTTCCGTTTTAACAGAGGCAATAGAACTTGTTACATCACCTTTTTTCAAGGTTCCATATCCAACCACCACTACTTCATTCAACTCTTTGTTAGCTACTTGCATTACAATGTTATAGGGCTTTTGACCGGTGATGGGTTGCTCTATATCGCTATATCCGATATAAGAAAAAACCAATACCGGCTTTGTTGCGCCGTTCAATGTTATTAAATATTTTCCTTCTGAATCGGTATTAACGCCGGATGTTGTTCCTTTAACGGTAATCGAAACTCCGGGTAATGTTTGTCCGGTTTCGTCAGTAACTACTCCTTCTATTTTCCAGTTTTGAGCAAAAATCTGAAAGGAACTAACCAGAAAAAATAATAGTAATATTCTGTCTTTCTTTCTAAAAATTCGATTAATATAATTTGTCATTTGTTTAATTGCATTTATTTATAGTTTGTATAATAAAAATTAAATTCACGAGAACAGATACTAAAAATCATAAAAATTACGATGAGTCAATATTCATAGGCATTACATTTAAATTGTTCATTAATAATTGAAATAATATAGTGTAAAAAATACACTTTTTTTATGATGCAAATGTACATTTATTTAATGAATAATTTTTAATATTTTTATATGTTTTTCAGCATAAAATGCAGAATATTTTGAACGATAAAGCGATACGATTTAAAAGAATAATTATTTAACCTTCTTCCCCCAATAGGTTTTTTTAGCGTTATAGCCTGCAAAAACAATAGTCGCAACTCTTGGCGAGGCTTCCCAATCGACTTCACGCTGAATGCAAAGTTCTACGCCGTTAGCAGTAAGTATTTGGTTGGCGGCATCATAACTCCAGGTTCCTCCTTTCCAAGTTCCGGCAGTAATTGTGTGATCGGCGCTTAATGTCATGGTAGTGGCTGCATCTTGCTTTCCGTAATTGTAACTCAGGTCGATGTGTTCCCAGTTACCTACCAATTCACTTTCTTTAATAGGAACTTGAGGCACTGCTCCGTAACGTTCGGGCATAACGACCGGCCATCCGTCTGAAGTCCAGCGAATGCTTCGGATTTGTCCCATCATCACTGCATTGCTTGCATTGATGCCGGGAACGCCCACAGGCAGCCGTCCCTGCGAGGAATAAAACCAATTGCCGCTTCCATCGTCAAAGACGGCGCAGTGGGAGATTCCCACCCATCCGTTACTGTTATTGAATTTATAAGGATGCGTAACAACCGGAAACATCTCCCCGCCGGTCGTTATATTCGTTCCGTCGATACCGAGATAAGGACCTGTAATATTTTTGGAGCGGCAAACGCGGGTGTTGTAGGCTACGGTAAGTTCGTCGTATGCAGTGAACAGATAATAGTATTCCGTTTTCGGATTGTAAATGATTTCAGGCGCTTCCGAGCCTTGCCAGCGGCTGGAAGCATTGCGTGTTGCAACTAATTTCCCATAATTGGGAAGGGCATTGATGTCCCACGGATTGCCCAAGTCGTTTAAAGGCGCTCCGGTGTCCGGATTCAGTTGCAAGGCGACGATGCCGCTGTGCCACGAACCGTAGATGAGCCAATGTTCTCCCGATTGGGTGATGATGTAGGTAGGATCAATCGCATTCCATTTGAAATAAGCATTCCAGTCGTTTAACGAACTGCGCGACCAATTCAGATTTTTGTCGGTGGAAGAGCAAACCGCATATCCTTTATCTTGCCAGACGTTGCTTGCAGGATCGGCAGTTTCCATGATGCCAATAAAAGCCCGTTCAGACCATGAATTGTCGAAGTTGGCGTCGGAATTGACAGCGCCTGATTTGATGTAATTTAAGATTGGAATAGAATAATACATGCGATATTTACCCGGAGCCACTTTTCGCGCTACCGGCGCCCAATAACCATAACCGGGGTTATCAATCGGCGCTAAGCCCATTCCGGCGCGTATCTCGTTCAGCTTCGTTTTTATCCAGCCGGGAGCGTCATTCATCGTAGCGCCCAGATATTCCCAATTCACTAAATCTTTGGAACGGCGGGCATGAAAATGTCCATGTCCGTCGGTTACATTTCCATAAGACGCATCGGTTTGATACATATAATAATATCCGTCGTCGGCTTTCATCACGGTAGGGTCGTGAACATTTGCCAGATTCCATTGGCTGCGTTGGTTCCAAGCGGCTATGCCGGTGTAATCATCCGGATAAGTAGGAGGTTTGTATTGGGCTAAGGGGTCGTCGGGTTTATTCATCTCAGGAGTTGTAAACGAGGTTTCAGGAGAATAGACCGTCTCGCCGTTGTAGATGTTTACGAAAGCGCGTACATAATAGGTGGTGTTCGCTAACAGTCCGCCAATCGTTGCGGTAAAAGTTTTATCTCCGGTGGCTGTGACTGTTGAATTGTAAATAGTCGGATTGGCGCTTGTATTATAGCAAAAGCCGCGTTTTGCCAAGGTCACATCGCCTGTTTGCGACAGGGTTGCCTGCAACTGTACCGCCGAATCGGTTACGGAAGCTACCGGCGTTCCAATAGTTATATCTCCTGTTTCGGTTGGGTTATTGTCGTTGCCTTTGCACGATGCAAACAGAATAGTACAAATAATTAGCAAGTTAAACCACCTAATGTATTTCAGTCCTTTTCCCATCGTCCTTTTACTGTGTACTTACGTTTCTATGATTTTTTCGTCAAAGTTGAATTTTATGCTTTCAAACTGCAATAAAAAATCCATTCCTATCAGACCATCAACAAAATACGTTAGTTGCGGCGGCTCCGCCTGCTGTCATTAGCCTATCACCTGATTTCAATCTTTTTAAGTCAAAACCGAGCGAAATAGCAACTCGCTCGTTAATGATGGTTTTTGATGAACCTGAATCAAGAATGAATTTGAACTCCATTATATCATTGATGCCTTTTATTTTTGCAAAAACAATGATTTTTCTTTTTTCAATCAACAATTCATGTTTCATAATACAAATGTGTATTCATTGGCCTTGTCACCTCTAATACCTCCTGTATAAACAATCGTTGAATAATTTGGTTTTAATTCAAGTTTCTTTTCTATAACCTTCATCTGGTTTTTGTGCTTATACAGTAATATTGCTTCTTTTAGATGTGGGCGAGGGTCAAAAACAGGATTCTCTAAAAGAACAAACCTGTCGGGATACTCTTTTTGTATCGTTTCCCATGATGTATATTTTTCTTGTCTTGTTCCCATTGTCTTTTATTTTTAAATTCAACTAAAAAGAAATTATTCTAATTTGCTGCAAATATAAAAAAAATTACGAATTTTTACAACGATACAAAAAAATTACTGTTATGTTAATTCTATTAAGCCGTCATTGCGAGCCGCTTGCGGCGAAGCATTCTATACTGTTTTGAGATTGCTTCGCCGCAAGCGGCTCGCAATGACGTGAAATTTACCTTTTCTTTACTCACTTGTCGCCGAAAGTTCCCATCCCGGATTCTGCTTCAGATTCGGAGCCTTTTTCACTTCTGCATCCGGTATCGGTAAGTAATAGTTCTTCGGACTGCTGAAAGCGCGAGTCGGGTGTTTCTGCGCCGGGCCATAAGTATAAACAGGAGAAGCATCGGGGGTAACAGTCACCCCATAGATATTGTATGCCTGTCTGTAACGCGGCAAATTCTTTTCACTGTTTATCGTCTGTCCTTCAAAGAGTTTCCACCGGCGTTCGTCAAAAAACCACTGGTCTTCAAAACACAATTCTACGCGGCGCTCGTTGTGGATGCGTTCGCGAAACTGATCTTTTGTCATACCTTTGTAAGGCGGCATTCCCACGCGGGCGCGTACCTGATTTACATACTGGTATGCCTGATCGGGACCGGAAGCCTCATTGATGGCTTCGGCTGCATTCAGCAACACTTCTGCATAACGGAAAATAGGACAGGCATGATTGTAGGTGGTAGGACTCTTGAACGACATATTGTTCAGGAACTTTTTGGTATAATATCCTGTCAATGTGCCGCCATGCAATGCTTGATAGTCTTTACCGTCGGGATAAGAAACATCCACCGGACGTTGTTCTTCATTCAGCGGATCGCCCCAGATAGAACCATTGTGCAGAATAGTCTGTTCTAAACGAGGATCGCGATTGGCATACGGATTCTGATCGTTGTAGGTTGGATCCTGGTCAATTGGCAAGCCGTTGATTGTTTCATAACTGTCCACCAAATTTTGAGTCGGATTGGTGCGACCTACCGAATTGGCTGTTCCGCTGAAACCGCATGGAGCCAGAAACAACTCAATTTCGTAAGTATTCCATACCGAACGGGAGAGGATATATTCATTATTGTAATACGGAGTTGTAACAAAACATTGGTAATAGTTTTGATTGACATTATTATCCGCCGTTGTAAATAAGGAATAGCGGTTGCTCTGGCTATTGTTTTTCGCAATCATGTCTGTTGCAGCCTGAGCTGCTTCCTGCCAATAGGAAACATCATTGGTAGGATTGTTCAGGGGAGAAGCTCTGTATAATAAAGCTCTTGCTTTCAGAGCATAAGCTGCCGCTCCATTGACGCGTCCCCAGTTTTCATTTTCGTTACTGTAGCGATAGGGCAATTTATCCTTTATAGCATCGCATTCGCCTGCAATCCATTTTAAAGCTTCGGCACAAGGAGTACGAGCCATATTCATGGCTTCAGAATTGCCCGGATCAAAAACGATTGGTACGCCGTTTTCGTCATCTCCGATAATGGCTACATCGCCGAACCAACAGGCAAGGTCGAAATGGAAGATAGCGCGAAGCAGACGGGCTTCAGAAACATTACGATCATATAAATGATTGTCGTCTCCCGCTTTATCCGAATTACCGATTACCGTTTCGCGGGCATTTTTCATAAACTGGTTTGCAGCCCGGATACCTTTGTAGTCATTCGGCCAGTAAGTATTCGAAAAAGGATCGGCTATCGAAGAATAGCTGTCGGTAAGCACACCTTGATAATAATGTACATCCCAGTAAGACAAGGCATTGTTTGTCATACAGTCGCGTGATGCAGCCAAATATTGTCCGTTGGTATATCCGGCAAAAGCGTCGGGCAAATAAGTATAGATATTAGCCAAAAAGCTCCGCGTATTGTCATAACTACTGAAAACTTGCTCGTCGGAGAGCGTCAAATCCACTTCCTTATTCAGATAATCGCTGCACGCAGCATTTCCCAATATTACTATCGCTGCGGTTATATATATTGCAATCTTTTTCATATATTCATTATTTTTTTATTAGAAACCAATGTTTATACCTACTGAAAATGAATGGGTCTTCGGATACCACCAGACATAACTCATCGGCTTTTCCGGATCTAAATCTTTCGGCAAATGACTCCAGTTATACAGATTGTATCCGCTGAAATAAATACGGCATTTACTCATAAACGCTTTGGCAATAAGTGTCTTAGGAAGAGAATATCCGATTTCGATATTTCGTAAAGACAGATAATCGCCGCTTACAATCCAGATATCATTTTGATAAGATGCCGATCCGCCATACTCGCTCGATCCACGATCGCTGTCGATGGGGTCGTAGCCTCCATAAGTAGGACGGGGATACCGGGCATTAATGTTGCGCGGGTCAGTAGGATCGTCGGTGTAATATCCCCATGCTTTTGTTACTTCATGCGTTCCCATATTACTCCAACCTGAAAAACCCAAAGAAGGGGAAAGGAATACCGAACGATTCAGATAAGCCGTTAATATCGCCCGTGCATCGAAACCTTTGTACTCGACGCCAAAATTGAATGATGGCAATAATTCCGGGATAATGGTATAACCGCTTGGAATCATATCGTTAGCGTCGATCTGGCGATCGCCGTTCAAATCTTTGAACACAGCGGTACCCAACTTTTGAGCGCCGTTTGAAGTCGTGTTATAGGGATATTTTTGGGGATTATCAATAGCGTCCTGCTGGCTGGTGGCAATCAAGTTGGGATCGCTCGCCCATTGAATGAATTTGTACATATTCCAGCCTCCAACCGTATTGTTGAAAGGAATTTCATACAAACCGTTCACCGGCGTATAATCTTTGATAGGACCGCCTGTTTTACGCTGCCAGGGCACATTCGGCTCGGTTTCGTCCATTTCGGTAATCTTATTGGTATTGTATGTCAGCATCCCTTCGAAATAATAATTGACTTTACCAATATGATTGCGATGTCCTAAGGTCACTTCAGCTCCTTTGGTTTCAACTTTTCCGTAAGAATCCTGAGCTACATTTACGCCTATCAAGCTCGGAATGGTAGAACGGGTAACTAAAATATTGGAACGCCATTCTTTAAATACGTCCACTGCACCATAGAGCTTTTTGTTCCAGCCGTCAAAGTCAAGCCCGATATTCAGCATGTCGGAAAGTTCCCACTTGTTGTTGTTGCTGCCAGCCAGACTTTCATAAATACCGCTGATGCTCGAACTGGAAGTACCGAAGTTATAACCTGTACCTGAAGCATAAGCGCTTTGATAGGGATAACGGTTGGCTCCTGTTGTCGATTGTCCTGCGTGACCATAAGATGCCCGGAGCTTCAACAGACTGAGATTCTTGCTCTTCAGCCAGGGTTCTTCCGAAGCCACCCAGCCGAGGGAAGTTCCGTAGAAAGTACCCCAGCGGTCGTCTGGAGCGAAATTGTCGCAACCCATGTAAGAAAGGTTTCCTGATAAAATATACCGGCTGTCATATACATACGTGGCTTGTCCGTTATACGACATATAACGGTTGGAAGATTGTTGAGCGTAGCTGGTATTACTTTCAATGACGTTTACTGCATTCCGATAGGTACGGAAAAATGCGTGAGCATTCACATAATGCTTGCCGAAAGTCCGGTCGTACAACAATCCCGTATTGAAGTTGAAGTTGTAATAGTTTCCGCGTTCATTTGCCGACGGGTCTGTCAAGGCTTGATAGGTAGTAAACTGAGATATTTTAAATTCGGAAGGATCGGTTACCTCCGGATTTGAATAATCATAATTATAAGTATTAATTCTGTTTCTTTGCGTTGATTCAAACACGTCGTAAGAGTCGAAACTTACCATTGCATTTACTTTCAATCCGGGGACTAAGTCGCCCAGGTTGCCCGTTACGGTGGCGGTAGAATACAGGTTCCGGCGGCGGTTTTTCTCCTGTCCGGAAGAAGCCAGCAGATTTGCAGGGTTATTAGCGGTAGCAGAAGCATAAATCGTTCCGTCCGGCATATAAACCGGTTCCATCGGATTGGCTTCTACCGCGCCGAAGGTTACCAAACTGAACACGCCCGTAGTAGGTTGCGTAATGTTGTCGATACGTCCGCCCAAATCCAAAGAAACATTCAAATACTTATTCACGTCGATATCAAGATTTGAACGCAAATTATACCGGTTCAAGGTATGCGAAGTATTATAACCTTGATTGTAAGTTGTCCATTTATCGTTCCACATACCTTCCTGACGGAGATAAGAGAATGACACATAATAACGGGCGCTTGCATTGCCGCCGCTCATTTGCATATTGGTCTTATACATCGGGGCGGCGCTGCGGTATAATTCCTTAAACCAGTTTGTATTGAAATATTTATACTGGTCGATACCTGTCAGTTTCTCGCCCGACGACACGCGGCGATACATTTCAATCTGTTCGTCGGTGTACATTGGGTCGGCTCCGTCTAAATATTTAACTTGATTGCGGGTCAGCGCCATATTGTAGGAATTTTGCGTTTCCATGTGATTGTTCAGCATCTGATAACCCACTTCCTGCGTCAATTCGACTTTGGTTTTTCCCGGAACGCCGCGCTTTGTTGTTACCATAATAACGCCGTTGGCGCCGCGCATACCATAAATGGCTGTTGCCGCGGCATCTTTCAGTATCGTGATGTTTTCGATAGGAAAAGCATCGAGAAACGAAAGATCGCGTTCCACATTATCAATAATTATCAGCGGACTGCGGGCATTGGAATTCATGGTGCGCAATCCGCGAATGTACATCGCTGTTTCCGACCACCCGGGTTCGCTCGACCATTCGTAAGTTTCCATACCGTTTACGGTAGAAGTAAAAGCATTTTGGAGTATCGTAACCGGATGCTTTTGCAGTTCTTCGCCGCTTACCACCGAAGTCGCTTCCGTCATGTATTTCATGGGTTTACGCCCGAAAGGTACAGGCATGGTGTGCATGTACTCGTCCAAATCAGCTTCCATCACAAGGGTAAAAACGGTGTTGAAATCCGCAATGCCGGAAGCATTTTTGTAACCGGCGCTGCTAACAATTATTTCATCGCCCTGCTTCACATTTTTCAGACTGAAATAGCCCGAAACATCGGTCAATGCGATTCGACTCTGTTCAGCTACGTTTATCACGGCTCCGGCAATCGGGTTACCTGATGAATCCGTAATACGTCCCTTCAATATCTGTTCTTCTTGAGCCAGCATATTACCGGCCGTCAATAGCAGGATTCCCATCATCAGGAACTTAGCTGTTCCTGTTATCTTGTTTTTTATATTATTCATACTTGTACTCATATTTTGTATTCAACTTAAGGATTACCAACCGGGATTATTTTCAATGTTTGTTTTCCAAACTTCTCCTTCAGGTATCGGATAAAGATACATCTTGTCTTCGAACACGCGGTTTTGGGCTACCTTGCGTGTAATGGTTCCGTTTGCGCTCACATTTACGCCGTAGATAGGACGCGACAGCGCTTGCGGCGCCACATTCCAACGGCGTACATCCCAAGCGCGATGTTCCTCAAAAGCAAGTTCTACCGTGCGTTCCTTATGGATAAAATTACGCATGTTGTCTTTTGAAGAAGTCAAATCGCTGCGGTCTGCTACATTGCCGGTGATGCCTGCTCGGTGGCGAATCTGGTCGAGCGCATTATATACTTCCGGTCCAGGTCCTTGCGCTTCGTTCAACGCTTCTGCGTAGTTGAGGAGAATTTCCGCATAACGGATAATTGTCCACAAGCGGTAGGCCGTTTGCGAATGTTGCGCGCTCAAGATAGATTCAGGGATGTATTTACGCACGTAATAGCCGGTAGGAGTAGCATTGGTGTTTCCGACAGGATTATCGCGCTGACCCAATACCACATTGATGACGCCGTTGCCCCATGTCACGCCGTTGTAGAGGACGGTTGCCGTCAAGCGCGGATCGCGGTTTGCCCAAGGATTGGCATCGTTGTAGCCGCTTGCCGGATTGATTGCAGGGGTAAGGCCGTTGTAAACCGGCGCTCCCGTTGCATCATATTGTGCGAAAGGCGAAGAACCGTCTGCCATGTCGTACATGTCCACCAAGTTTTGCGAGGGACAGAGACCTCCGTTTCCGCCTTCGCCCACAGGAGTATCGTTCTGAATATCATTCCACCCTATCACTACATCGTTGCGATAAAAAATCACTTCTTTGTTATTTCCCGAATAGGCAGTTCTCAGCAGTGCGTTGGTATAAGCGTCCACGCCTAAGGTATTTCCAAAGCCGTCTTTAGAAGTAAATAAACTGAAATTAGCGCCATAATCGTTGATAAAACTCTTGGCTGCATCGGCTGCTTGTTGCCATGTAATGCCCGATTCGGCGCTGTAGCGCGGACTTGCCATGTAGAGCATGATACGCGAATAGAGGGCGCGTGCTATCGGTTGACCGATGCGGCCGGCTTGAGCTGAATTCCATGCTAAATCGTAGCTCAACAGCCCCGGTTCACATTCTTTCAATTCTTTCAGGATAAAGTCCACCACATATTCTTTTGTTGTCGGACGGTTGGTATAGCCGCTCAATAAATCACCGTTTGGATCGAGAACCTCAGTTACGATTGGAATTGCGCCGTATCGCAAAAACAGTTCCCAATAGAAGTAAGCGCGTAAGAATCGGGCTTCCGATGTATATTGCAATTTATCCTCCTCATATTTGGTATCGCTCAAAGAAGGGTCTTTGGGTACCGAATCGATACGGGTAATAATCATGTTGCACTTACGGATGCCGCGGTAATAGAGTTCCCATGTATCTGTAAGTTCCGGAGCGCCGGCTGCGCCATAATAGTTGCCGATATTGAAAGTCGTCCGTACTCCGCCTGTGGAATAACTGGTTTCAGCCAGGTCGGTGGCAGCGTCCAACCACGATTTATTAATCCGGCAGGCTCCATTGCGCAGGAAATTGTAAGTATCGGTATGGAATTGCACCATCAGAGCCCAGTCGCCAAACACTTGTTCTTCGGTCAATTCGTTGCTCGGCTGCTTATTCAGGAAACCGCCAAAAGCGTTTTCGCAGGAAGTCAGCACGAAAGAAGCGATCCAAACAAATAAGCTATATAAAATTATCTTTTTCATATTATCTATCAGAATTTAATATTTACTCCAAAATTCAAAGTCTTCATAATCGGATATCGGTTGGAACCGTTACTTTCCGGATCGGTCAATCCATTCAGATGATCCCAGGTAATCAGATTGTCGGCATTTACAAACAGGCGGCAATCGCTCATTCCTGCTTTTGAAGACAAGCTAACCGGTAGCGTGTAACTCAATTCGATATTCTTCAGACGGACAAAAGCGCCGTTTTGCAAGAAGAATGAATTCAGCCGCTGATTATGGTTTCCAAAATCGGCATAATGCAGCAAGGGATATTTGGCATTCGCCAGATTGTATGCCTCACTTTGCGAAGGATCCCATCGGTCGAGATGAATCGCTCTCACTTTGCCTCCGTTTACGAAAGCAAACATGGCTTCGGCATCGTAGAAACGGCTCACATGATCAACTCCTTGAAACATGACGTTGAATCCCCAATTCTTGTAGGTAAAACCTAAGGTGAAGGCATACATATTTTCGGGAATGTCGCTATTTCCAATAAAAGTTACATCTCGCTCGTCAATAAAACCGTCGTTATTCATATCCCTGTATTTCAAATCGCCAACCTGCACATTGCCGAAAGTTGAAACCGGTAGTTTTCCTCCGGCTATATCGGCTTGGGTAACAAATCCGTCGCAAACCAAGCCAAAATATTGCCCAATCGGCTGACCGGTCTGTTTACGGTAATCGGTTTTCAGGACGGGCTCATCCATGTTGAGAATTACGTTGTGGGCATGAGAGTAGTTCAATCCGACAGTGTATCTAAAATCTTTGCCCAAACGGTCGTTGTATTTCAACTCTATTTCGTATCCGCTGTTTTTGGTCTGGCCAAGATTACCGGCAGCCATAGCAACACCCAACCATTGAGGACGGGTAAGATATTCGGTCAATATATTGTTCCGTTTTTCGTAGAAGTAATCGAAATTACCGGTCAATTTGCCTTTCAATAATCCGAACTCAAGACCTGCGTCGTATTTGTTGGCACGCTCCCAAGTAACGCCGTAGTTTGGATACTGAGCTTCAAAAATACCCGGAACCCCGGTAGTACCCCAGTGATAGTCATTCGAAAGTTGCGACCATTTTTGTACATACAAGAAACGCTGCCTTACTCCGCTCAACTGATAGACGTCGTTACCAACCTGTCCGTAAGAAGCGCGAATCTTCAGATTGTCCAACCAATCTTGTGCGCTCTCCATAAACGCTTCATTGGAAATACGCCAGCCCACCGAGAAAGAAGGAAAGAAACCGAAACGTCTTCCTTTCGCAAAGTTTTCGGAACCATTATAGCCGGCATTAAATTCGGCAAGGTAACGGTTATCATAACCGTATGTAACGCGACCCACCAAACCTTGATACCGCTGCGCCAAATCCGATTTGTAGCGGTAGTCGTTCTGCATATACAGCATCATGGCGGTTACATCGTTCAAACCAAACTTGCGGGCGTAATTTAACTGATATTCCATATAAAGTTTGTAAATGGCTTCAAATTTACGGTCGTCCGACAAATTAGCATTGCTGACAAGCGACAGTTGCGTATCCTTATTAAACTGGTTGTAAGCGTCGATAGACGTATAGTTGTTGCGGTCGTTTAGTTCGTAAGTGGCAAAACCGGCAGAGTAGAGATTGGTGTGGTAATTTTCGTAGTCGAACGAAGCCATCGCTCTGGCGCTTAACCCCGGCGTCAGCCAATCCATTTTATAATCTGCAATGAAATTGGTTTCGTTGATGGTATTTACCGCCTTGTAATAACCGCCTTTAGCCAATCTTGCTACAATATTATTTTGATATTGCGAGCTTCCCCCATAAAGTATCCGGGTATCTTCTCCATTCTGAACCGTGTAATAAACAGGAAAGAGCCAGCCCGGCGTATGATTCATTTCATAAAATATTTCGCTGTATGTATTGCTTTCGCTCGTGTTGGGACCTTTGCGTTCTTCAAACCGGGTACCGAAGTTTATCGAGAAAGTCAAGTCTTTCGTCAGGAAGAAGTCGGTATTGGCACGGAAAGCGTAACGGTTGAAGTGCGGGCTTGTGCTATTGTTATAGACATCCTGACTCAGATTTTTAACCAAAGAAGACTGACTGTAAACTTCGCCGGATGCATAATAACGCATGCGTTTTGTTCCACCTCGTATATTGACGTTGTATCGCTGAGCGGGAGCCGTTTTGTTCAATACTTCATCATACCAGTTCACATTCGGATAGAGCATGGCGTCTAATCCGCTCAATTGTCCTGCGCTTGATTTTTGATACATAGCTATATCGGCAGCCGAAAACTGGGAAGGCAGATTATCGTTTGCCAACGCTTCTTCGAGCAATTTTACCGACTGGTATGAATCCAAGTAATTATCTTTGCGGGTCGGACTTTGATATTGCCAATTGGCGGATAAACTTACTTCGGGTTTCTGGTCTTTACCCCGTTTAGTCGTAATCAGCATAACGCCGTTTGCGCCGCGCACGCCATATACGGCTGTTGCCGAAGCGTCCTTTAATACGGAAATAGTTTCGATATCATCGGGCGATATTTGCGAGAAAGCTCGTTCAATACCATCGACCAGGACAAGCGGTTGCGCGTCGCCGGCAAAGGTGGCGCGACCGCGAATATAGATTTGTGCGTCATCCGAACCGGGCGCTCCCGAAATCTGAGTCGTAATAACCCCGCTGACTTTTCCGGCAATGGCTTGCGATATATTTGCCGAAGGCGATTGAAGGATGTCCTTGTTTGTCAATTGAGAGATAGCGCCAACGACGCTCTCTTTTTTCTGCTGTCCGTAACCGACAACTACCACTTCGCTCAACGATTCGGCATTTTCCTGCATGGTTACGGTAATAAATTCCTTTCCTGTCAGATTAATTTCCTGAGTCAGAAAACCTACGTATGATATTTGCAACACGGCTTTGTCGTTGCCGACTTTCAATGAAAAGTTACCATCATTGTCGGTAGAAGTTCCGTTGGTAGTGCCTTTTTCAATCACACTTGCACCGATAACAGCTTCTCCGGCGGCATCTTTCACAATTCCTTTCACTTGCTTGGATTGTGCAAGCGCTATTTGTGCAATCAGCATCAGGACGACAACCGGTAGCAACCGGAGTGTTTTTATTTGTTCGTTTTTCATATATTGTTTTTTTATTTTTGCAGTATTAAGAAAGGATAGTAAGCTACAGTGCGCATATCCAAACTTGCTTGTTCTACGGTAAAGAAGAAACCTATGTCTGTCGTTGAAATTCCTTCGTAGAAGAATGTATAATCGCCCAACTTTACACCGGTAGCAGTCGTCACTTTGGCAGTCATATCGACACGGTTTCCGTCGCGTGTCAGTATAATCATGCAGGTTGCTCCTTTCATCTGTTTCGTGAAAGTAGTCCAGTCAAAGCTGTGAGATATGTTGGCTCCTTTATAATTGGCGTCGCCCCATCCGAAAGCATCGGCGCGCATTACGAAATACTCGGCATAGCCGTCCTCGCCCCTGTCTTTGCCATTGGTACAAACCAATACCCAGTTATCCCAATTTGCTGCGCCGCTTGTATTATTAATAAACGTATAAGCAAAAGGATAAGGCGTATTGCCTGTTATTTTCGTAAAGTTTGAGAAAAACGACCACCAGCCTGCGCTCAAATCAGTCGGTCCCACCACATAAGAACCCGGCGTATAGGAATTACCTACATATACCGTTGCCGGATCTATTTCAAGATAAGAACCTTCGCAAGTCAGGAATGCGCCGATCGTACCAACCAAACTTCCTTCATAGAAGAATGTCATTCTGTACGTACCGCCGGCTTTTGTAGTGATTATAGCCGTAATATCAATGCGGTTATCCGTTCGTTTGATGGTTAAGTCCACGTAAGCGCCGTCCATATCTGCTTTAAAGGTATCCCAATTATAATTGTGGGTTATATTGGCGCCGTTGTAGTTAGCATCGCCCCAACCGAAAGCGTCGGAACGCAATACGCAGTATTCCGCATATCCGGCGTCGCCAAATTTTTTGCCGTTGGTAACAACTAATACCCAGTTATCCCAGTTCGCAACTTGATTGGTGTGATTATAGAAACCAAAGTGCATGGTCTGATTTCCGGTCATGGTAACCAAATCGGAGAAAGCAGTCCACCAAGGCGTAGTCATGTCTTTGTTGCCCACGATAATGTATGGATTGGTTTCTTCTTCGCCGCCGCCGGTTCCGGGAACTGCAATTTCTTTACTTGTAATCTGATTACGGTAAATGGTCAGATCGTCCATCCATATTTCCTGCGTCGGGCTGCCGGAACCGTATCCGATATACATTTCAGGTACCGAAGCCATGAACTGCACAATTTTTGAGCAGTCGAAACCGGTTTCGGTTTTATCTATTTTTCGCATTCCGTCCACATATACAAACATGCCTGTATTGGTTACAGACATGGCCACGTAATGCCATTCGCCGGGAGTAATCATTCCTGTTTTGACGGACGAAGGATCATTGTAGTCATACGTTCCGTCTGTTCCCTTGTAACTGAGCCAGCCGTTTGCCGTGAAAAACATGCGTTGCGAGCCATCTTCGCTTTGGAAAGAGAAAATCGCTCCTTGCAAATCCTGATCTGCATCCGCTTCAGGAACAGCCTGTTTATACCAGAACGTGAGCGAAACGCCGTTCTGTACTTTCACGCTATTCAACGGATTGTTGATTTGTATATAACCTCCGTTGAGATGAAGCACGCTACCGTGGTCTTTGTCTTCCACCAATTCGGGCATTGCGCCGTCCGGATAGGCGGCAAGCCGGAATGTATCAAGATCCGTCTTTTGATCGAATGCGTAGGCGGCTATCTTTTGTAATTTCGGATAGACCTGATTGCCTGCGGGAGGATCCATTCTTCCCCAGTCCGTACAAGCTCCAACCAAAAGGAGAGTAAGTGCAGACAAGGTCAGCGACAAGTTTTTTCTTCTAAAGTATTTCATTTTTGCATACATTATGATATAGATTAATTAATGTTAATACGTCCGCAAAAGTAAGCTATCAGGAGCGTATGAAGGTGGACATTTGGACAAAAAGGGTGGATAAATTGGTTTTTGAGAGGTAAAAAAATAGTTTTAACAAAAAAAGACTATAAGTTGCCGTTACTTTGAAACATTTTTATGTGAATTTTGCTGTTACTTTGAAACATTTGTTATATTAATACTCCAAATACTTCTGTGCTTCTTCAATCCAATCGCAATCTTTGCGCACAAAAATATCGGACTGTATCCCATAATTTTATATCAAATTTATCGCATACAATGGTAAATTTACCATCCAGTCTTCTTGTTGGTAGTCGGCAAGTGAAGTACGAATTGCTTTTGCGGGTTTGTATTTTTCACAGAAAAATTTGAAACTTACCGATTTGATATTTGTACCTGATTTTACTTCAATAGGAATAATTTCTTCTTCATTTTGTATCACAAAATCAACTTCTGCTGTACTGTTTTCGTTTGTCCAATAGTAGATATCATTATCTTCATTGAGTAAAAGTTGTTGAATTACAAAATTTTCTGTTAAAGCGCCCTTAAATTCTGTAAAAATAGTATTGCCGTCTAAAATGGTTTTTAGAGGAAGTTTTGCCATAGCGCCAAGCAAGCCGACATCGTTTTCTTTTGCTCTTGCACCTTCTTTAATTACTCCGTAAATAAATTTTTTATTTTCTTTCGATAACTGTGAAGGTATTGATTTCCAAACCATATTGATACGAGGTACAATTTCTTTTGGAGCGTGTTTTGAAAAATCATTTTGATAGGACGTGAGAATTTTTCGCTGCAAAAGGCGGGCGGAACGAAAGTCACGATTTTCGACAAAATGAGATACTACTTCAGGCATTCCACCTACACCGTTTGTTTGTATTCCTGCTTGCCAAATTCTTGAATAAGCCAAGTTTTACCTACTTGCCTTGCCCCTAAAACAATAAGCGGTTTTCTATTACTGCTTAATTTCCACTGTATAAATTCATTAATTTTATTCCTATACATTTTTATAGACTTAAAAGAGCCACAAATATACATTTTTCTCGATTAATTTGCAAATGTTTTTACATTTTTCTTGAGAATAAAAAAGTAAAAAGTTTTATGTTATCCTTCCAACAACCCGCTGGGCGTTACATTGAAATGTTTGGAAAAGCAACGGGTGAAATATTTGGGATCGTTAAATCCTACTTCGTAAGCTATTTCGGAGATGTTCATATTTTTCGTCTCGCGGTTTTTCAGGATGAGTTCACGGGCAATGTTAAGACGGTAGTTCCGCATAAACTGCCCTGCCGACTGTCCGGTGAGGCTTTGCAGTTTTTTATTGAGCAGACTTTTGCTGACGCCCAGCGCTTCAGTAAAATTGTTCACTTCAAAATAGGGATTCCGGTAGTTTTGCTTCACAACTTCCATCAACCGGTTAAGGAATTTTTTATCGCTCGATTCATCGTCTATCTGCAATACGTCAATATTCATATTCATGGAAAACTTCCGCTGGTAACGCCGGCGGTTTTCCAGAATGTTTTCGATGCGCGTAAGCAATAAGGTTTCGTCGAAAGGCTTCAGCAGATACTCATCGACTCCGGTGCGGTAACTTTCCAATTGCGCTTCGTTGGATGTTTTGGCGGTCAGCATCAGAAAAGGAATATGTGAAATTGCAAAATTATCCTTCACCCGCCTCGAAAGTTCAATGCCGTCCATCACGGGCATCATCAGGTCGCTGACAATAAAATCCACAGCGCATGTATTCAGCAAAGCGAGCGCTTCCGCTCCGTTGGCGGCTTCTATTACATGGTATTGCTGGTTGAGGATGGAACAAATGTATCTCCGCATATCCTCATGGTCTTCTACTACGAGTAGGGTTAGTTTTTCGGAAGACAGATGTGGAGGCAGAGGCGAAGGCAGAGGTGAAGGCGAAGGCAGGGGCGGAGCTGCATATTCTTGTTTACCGGTTTTTTCTTCCCGTTGGAGCGGAAGAAACAGGCGGAACGAACAGCCTGCTCCGCGATTGTTCCGGGCAATGATTTCTCCGCTGTGCATTTCTACGATTCTCTTGCAGAGGTATAAGCCGATGCCCGTGCCGGATTGTCCGTAAACCGGATATTTTACCGCATTGCGCGATTGATAGAAACGGTCAAAGATATGCGTAATATCTTCTTCTGCAATTCCGCTTCCTGTATCGTTCACACAGAGGTATAATTCTTCTCCTTCTTTTTCCTTCCGGCGAATAGAAGTAATGTAAATTGATACTTTCCCTCCGTTGGGCGTGAATTTGATGGCATTACTCAACAGATTAGTCAAGACTTTTCGCATGGCTTCTTCGTCAAACAGGAAGGCGGAAGATTGCAAGCGGTAATATGACTTGATAGTGATTCTCCGTTCTGCGGCAAAATATTGAAACGGAGAAATCAAGGAATCTACAAAAGTTAGAAAATTCCCGCCGGTTTTCACTATTTCCATTTTTTCCGATTCTATTTTTCGAAAATCCATTAATTGATTTATCAGCGAAAGCAAATACTTTGAGTTTCGCTCCACAAAATGGAGTTGTTCGATAACTTGAGGGTTATAGCTCAATTTTAATGCACGTTCGATGGGTCCGATAATCAGTGTAATCGGAGTGCGAAATTCATGCGTGATGTTGGTGAAAAAAGATAATTTATCGGCAGTGGCTTCCTGTACTT